>JAEIGA010007533.1_pt1 | contig 16513 bp, 32 predicted proteins | sample 9270691 | NCBI WGS metagenome assembly JAEIGA01 (sample SAMN17057246, study PRJNA624740) | gut metagenome | biome: biome; isolation source: fecal sample | host: Bos grunniens | place: China: Xizang | collected 2019
ATCTCGCCACCGGTGGTATCGTCGAATCAAAGAATGGCGGGCAACTTATCGTGGCCGGTGAGGGCGGACAGGATGAGTGGGTAGTGCCAGAATCGAAGATGGCTTCACTTATCGACCAAATCAACGCGCGTGGCGCAGGTATGAATGTCACGATTAACGTGTCTGGCACATTCGCAACCTCAACCAACGAACAACGCAAGGTGGCGGAGGTTATCGCCGAGAGGATTCAAGAAATTCAGAAGTCAAGACTTAACGAGGGAGGTATATTGTGAGCTTAACACTAGAAATCACGGACACGCAGGCCGGAAAGAAAACCTATACGGAAGCCGAGCTTGGCACACCGTTTACCATTTCGGATGTTGAGGGCAAGAGCCAAAATACAACGCTGGACGGCAATGTTTATGTGGACTACGCATACAACAAGAAATCATTTAGTGTTGACCTGTTTAACCTATCTGACACGGATTATGCGACGATTCGCGGTTATTATGACCGCCAATTCACGCTCAACAGGTTCCCGACAATTTCCATCCCCGAGCTTTCTATCTCGAATATGGTGGTATTCTTCGAGATTTCTTCGCGCAATATCGTGAGCCAATGCTTAACAACCGACAAGATTACTTTGAAATTTAGGGAGACAATTCAACCGTGATTGAAACTATTGAGAAATTCCATCAACTCGCGAATGGCGGACTTAGACCGCTGAATTGGAATGTCGGGGTTTCTTGGCAAAATAGCACGACGACAAGTCCGCAACTGCTAGTTGATGATGGGTATGGCTCAGATGCAAGTTCTTCTTTTTGGTCGTCGATGCTGGCGGATAGTGTGGAAAATCTCGGTAATGGTTGGGGTAGGTTTATCAAATCGAACGCAGGGGCATACACTGACCTTTATGCGAGTGAATCGGCCGTTGCATATAAGACTAATACGCAATACACAATTTTATGCGAGTGTGAGAGCCTAGAGAATGTGGAACGGGTTTCTCTCTCGCAAGCAAACCAGACGAGAAATCCGTTTACGACAGATTTCTATGTGAGAACTAACGAGACAAGCGCTCGAATAGTGGCCAAATTGACAACAAAAAACACGCTTGTTGCAGACTATTTTGGGTTGCGTCTATTTTTGGGCGCTAGAACTCCCGGCCAAGAGGTATCGGCAAATATTAGAGTCACGATTGTCGAAGGGTGGGTTGATGAAAGTGAAATATATTGGCAACCATATGGGGTGATGGTTCAAGATTACGAAGATTTGTCAAATAGAGCAATCGGACTTTCGGTTTCAAGAGCATTCGAATTTCCCTATAATGTTCAGTCCGCTGTGGCTGATTTCTCGCTAGACAACCACGATGGCTATTTATCGTACAGGATTGAATCCATCGCCAATCGCCGACTATATACTCCCGAATAGACCAGTCCAAATCCGATATGGTTTTGATGGTGTTGGCACGGTTCCGAACTTTACAGGTTATACAGAGAAAATCCCGACTTATGACGGCCAGCACGATGCTATCGCTCGATTTACGGCGATGGACAAGTTGGCGCAGATTTCAGCCGAACACTTGCCAAATATGGTTATGTTGAAAGATGCTAGGACAGACCAAGTTATCGAGGCGATATTTGAGGAATTAGGACTTGACCCGTCTGAATACAATTTAGGCGTTGGCGCAAATACAATTCCATTCGTTTATTTCGACGCAGACAAAAGCGTCGGGAATGCCTTGAAAGAGCTGGTGCAAGCTGAGAATGGCCGTTTATGGCAAGACGAGGAAGGCATCATTCAATTTACGCCGAGAATTAAAAACATCTTCTCGCAAGACCCTGTGATGATATTTAACAAGTCCAACACACTCTCTTTAACTCCATCTCGAACGGACGGCATCGTCAATACGGTCAACATTTCGGCCGAGATTCGCAAGGTCGAGGATTTACAACAGGTCTTTCTCTCGACGAATGAAACGGGCTATCAACAATCGGCCGCAGACGACCAATACCGAGTGCCTGCGAATGGCACGGCTACGGTTTGGCTCTCTTTTGACGACCCTGTATGGTCGGCAATCGCTCCAACGCTTGACGCTGGCGGTTCCACATCTTCGTTCGAAGCGGTCAACCTTGCTGGCACGAAGATTTCATCAGGAATTACGGCAACTGGCACGCTGTTTGCGACAACTTATAAGCTCGATTTTATTAACACGAACGCTTCCCCTGTTTCGATTTCTTCAATTTCGATTTGGGGTGAACCGGCAAAACTGGTAGGCGGACAGGCGACGGAATACTTCGCTTATGATGATACTTCGGTGGCAAAGTTCGGCACGCTCTCGCTCGACATTTCAGACAACCGCTGTTTCGGCTCGGTGGCGAACCTTAGGGCTTATGGAAATTCGATTCTTAACACTTACTCCGACTATTCGCCAAAAATCACGATGAAAGTCAAGGGCGACCCTGCGCTCCAGCTCGGCGATATTGTCGAGGTTTCTATCGAACAGTTCGAGGGGCGCTATCAAATAACAAAGATTACGAATACGATTGACAATGTTTCAGAGTCTAAGCTCGAAACTGAGCTTGAAATGCGGTTCATCGTATCATCATCCGTTGGCGCGTTTATTTTAGACCAGTCCGTGCTTGATGGACCGGACTTGTTAGGATAGGAGGTTTATGGCAATTATAGAAAGAGTAAAACAGGGCGGAAATAACGTCATCAGTTCGTCAACTGGCAAGCTCGCGATTGACACGACTAATGGCGAGATTATTGTGCGCGATCAGACGAATGTTCGCCGTCAGTATATCGGTTCTCGTTTGTCGCCTACCGGTTATGGCGACTATATTTCAGACCCTGGCGTTGATGTAGTCGAGGAACTCACGTCATAATGGCAGACCCACGAAATTTCATCTATGATTCGGACTATCCGACGCCAGCGTTTGTTGGCGCGTGGCAAGGCTCATTCAATGTGGCCGGATACGACTATCTCGACACAGGTTTCAATCATAACTTGCCGTTCGCACCGCTCATCGTAGGACAGTGGAGCCTAAACGCCAATTTCGAGCCGGCTTATGATATTGCCACCACGAACGGCTATTTCGTGGGAGTGAATTGGAATCAAGCCGCAGGTTCAGACGACACGAGGATTCTGTTTAGGCTTAACAATGGCTATTCAAACACTAGGACGTACTACTACCGACTATTCGCGTTCGCTCCGAGCGATTACGACGGCGACATACCGTCTATCGAGGACTCGACAAACTTCCGTTTCAATTCAGACTTTAACTATCTCAAGCTGTTCGCATACGGCAAGAGTACGGTTTCGAGCGCTGGCGATTTCACAGTGAATCACAACCTCGGGTATATTCCGCAAGTTAGAACGTGGCTGAAAGATTCCATCAACAATTTTATCTCTCCGTTTGTAAACGTCCACTATCAAGATGGCTCATATACGACCGGTACGATTGTCGATACGTCAAAATTAACCGTGAAAAATCTAGTGGCTGGCGACACGATTTATTACCACATTTACGCGGACGAGGTGTGATATGAAACTCAATAGATTCATCAAGAACTCAGACTATACCGCCGAGAAACAACAGAGAAGTTTCACATTAACGCTCTCAAATCAAACTTTCTCTGTTGGCGGTGGCGATTTCGGTCAGAGGTATGTGAACTTCACCGTGCCGGCTGGCGTTTACTTCGAGAACGTGACGTGGCAATCAACCGTCCAGACAGGTGATATTAAGTATGTTGGAACTTTACTCGAATTTGAACCTACCGATATGCTATCTGTCGTCACTTATACAGTCGCGCAGGTCAACAATACAACCTATCGGCTGACGGCTTCGGTTATGAATTGGGATGATACGGCTCATAATTTCACAGTTGGCGCGAGCGCAAAAGTTCATCTCTCAATTTCGCCATTTTAGTTCCCTATCGTGCCGAAAAGGCGTTATAGAGAAATTACTATGTTCGATTGGTTTAAGCAAAAGCTCATCAAGGGCGCTCAAATTCGACAAAAATCTTTGTCAATCTCTACGTTCAATCCCTACTCGACGCAGGCGACTATGGCTTGCTATGACCGGGGTTCGTATGAAAATAATTACCCAAATATCACCAAGATTGCGGAGCAATTCGCGACGACACTCCCTTATGCGATTGACGCAGATGGCGAGCAATTGACCGAAGTGCCAGCGGCTATCGTGGCTCTTTATCGTCCGAACCGTGAAATGTCCTCTGTTCGTTTTTTCAAGACAATCGCGGTTATGGCGTTGGTTCATCCTGCTGTTCATCTTGTCGTATGGCACAAGCAGGGCGGACGAATTTTTGAAGGCGGTCCAATTACAAAAGACAACATTTCAGGGTTTACCTTTCTTGAAGATTACAGAATCGAGATTGAGAACGGGCGCAAGGTCTTTTATACCTCCAAAGGCCGAAAATATACTGACAACGAAGTCATTACGCTCAGCCTTGACGTGAACCCTTATGCCGTCCTGTCTGGCTACTCTCCATCTATCGCAAGCAAGAAATGGGCTACGGTTGATGATTATATCGTCGATTATCAGCAAGGCTACTTTAGAAACGGTGCAATTCCTGCCGGCCAATTTATCATCACAGCACCGACTGTTGACGACTTTAACGACACGGTTGATTACCTCCAGAAGCACCACAGAGGCGCGAAAAATAACAACAATGTAGTTTATACGCATAGACCAACGAACGAGCGCGGAGAGGCTCAGGAAGCCCAAATCCAATGGATTCCGTTTAGCGAAGGTGGAAATAAAAACCTCGCTCTTAAGGATTTGTTTGAGCAGGCCGAGAAAGTCCGCGACACGAGCTTCGGTGTTCCGGCAGAAGTCAAGGGTATGGTGAAGAACTCCAACTATGCCTCCGTAGCAACCGCAAGCCATATTTTTGAAAAATATACCGTCTATCCGAAGCTCCTCCAAATCTGGACTGATTTTACGCACGAACTTAACCGCATCACAGGCGGTCTTGGCTATTCAATCACTTTCGATTATGAAATCTCGCCGATTGCAGATGAAGAAAAAATCAAGGCGGAAACTCAAAAGACGCAAATGGAACTCATCACGAACGGTATTCAAAACGGCTACACGCTCGACTCTATTGTCGAGGCTTTCTGTTTGCCTGATGACCTCAAGAAATTAGAGGAAAATGTGCCGGATGCGCAAGACCCGGAAAATGTGCCGGAGGAACCGACCGACGTTTCACAGGTTGAAACATCCACAAAAGCAATTAAATCAAAAGCGATTGAAGATGTCGCTGAGGTTGACCCTGAGCTTGTCAAAGTTATCGACAAATCTATGCTAGACCAAATTGAAGCTGCGATCAGGAATGGCGACTATTCAGCAACGAAAGAGCGCAATGAAAAATTGTCGGCTGATATGTTCGAAAGTCTTGTCACTTATATGCTCGCGGTTGGTGCGGCGCAATACTCGGCTGGACGCATTATGTTGACCGGTGCGGGTGTTGATGTGCCTGCTGATGGTGTTTATAAGGTTTCTGAGGGTCTTAGGAACCGTTATGGCGAGTTCTTAGGCAATGTTGCGAGGTCATACAACGAGGACACTGCAGACTCGATTAGAAAGGTTTTAGACAAGGCTGATTTCGAACAACTCGACAACGTCCAGCGTGCTGATGAACTCAGAAACATTATGAAAACAGACGAATGGCGCGTCCAGAGATTGGCTCGCTCCGAAACGCACCGCTCAAACGGTTTGGCAAGTCTTGATTCGATGGAGCAAGTCCAGGATGAAACAGGGGTGAAACTTGAAAAGACTTGGAGAATTAACCCTTATACGACAAACCATTGTCCAGAGTGTGAGGCTCTCGATGGTACAACCATCGACTTATCGACCCCATTTATTGGTGCAGAAGAAAACGACTTCGCTGATATTGAATCGGCAGACGCTCATCCGAATTGTGGCTGTTATTTAACCTATAATATCGCACGCGTTCAGAAGTCCGTTGATGTTGAATGCCCGAAATGCCACCGCCACCTTATGAAAGCGAAAGATGGCGAAATCGAGGGCGTGAAGTGTCAGGGATGCAAGCACAAATACAATTTCAAAATAGTTGGAGGCACTGTTTCGAGCGAAGAAATAACAAAGGAGGAAGCTTGATGGAAAACATCGAGGAAATCACGGCCGAGCAAATCTTGGTCGACTATCAAAACGAACAACCTGAGTTTCAGGATGATGTCGAGGAAATCGACGAAAAGGAGGAAGAATAATGGGTTGGAAACAAGTTGTAGATTTTAACCTGTCAAAAATGGGTAAAGAGCCAGGAATGTGCGAAAAGAATGTTCGCTTGGCTTATGGACTACCGGCAAAATGTGCGTCGGCGAAAGCTGATATGGAGGACAACAAGGCTCGCGGAACCTTGCATCCGATGAGCGAACTTCCAAATAACGTAGCGGTGCCTGTATTTGTCGATACGAGCTCAGTTTACGAACACATCGAAGTTTCGGACAAAGGAACGTTCTATTCAGATGGCAAAAAGGTTTCAAACCCTTATAGTCAGAAGTTCTTTGGTTGGGGCGAGTTCTGCGCTAAGGCTCGCGTTGTCGAATATGTGAAAGAACCTGCGCCTGCGCCTGCACCAGCTCCTGCACCAGCTCCACAGCCTGCTGGTTTCAAAGAGGGCGATGTTGTCATTCCTACTCGCCTTGTCGATTATAACGGCACACCTCTGAAGCAATATGACGACACTTATGTTATTACGCAACTCAGAGGCGACCGGGCCGTTCTATCAGCCAATCGTGGCGGAAAGATGGTAGTTTGGGCCGCAATGAATACGAAAGACATTAAGAAAGCGTAGGTGGAAATGTTGCCGAGCAAAGTATATGAAGCAATCAGATGGACTATCGCAATCGCCTTGCCTGCGCTTGGAATCTTTTTGACTTCGATTTCTGATATTTGGGAGCTTAACATTCCTGCCGGCCAAATCTCGCTCACACTGGACGCAATCGGGCTATTCTTGGGCGCTCTGTTCGGAATCTCGAAACTTGTCAATGACTCGTCAGCACATTCTGAAGATTTAGACTCTCTTTTAGTGCAAAAGCAAAAACAGGATGAAAAATCCGACGCTAAGGACGAGTTGGCGACGGAGGTGAAGAAATAATGGAAGCACTCACCATCGGCGATGTCGCCGGAACACTTGGACTTATAGCCGGGATGATTACCGCCGGTGGTGTAGTGTTCCATTTCTTTAACAAAGCGTTCAGAAAGACGATGCAAGATGAGTTGAAACCGGTCAAGGATTCAATCTCGGACTTGCAAGGTCAGATTTCCGATGTTGATATGGCGAACTGCAAGAACTATCTTGTCGGCTTTCTCTCAAAGGTTCAATGTGAGGGTGATTTCTGCCAAAAAATCACCTCCGAAGAAAGAGAGAGGTTTTGGGAGAATTACGACCACTATGTAAAGATGGGCGGAAATTCGTATGTAAAGAATTGTGTTGAAAAATTAAAAAAGGAAGGGAAACTATAATGCTCAGCATCTATCTTGATCGCGTAGCGGTATGGAGTCCGAAACAGACTGACGGATTCAGCTCTCGCAGGGGTCCAGTCGGGCAGGCTTATCTCACAAAGGATTCTATGGTTTATAAGCAGGCCACAAAGCCTCTGATTCGTTATGCAAAGAATTACACTGTCGGCAAAGGCAAGTCGGCTGTTAAGTTCAGTCTATTCGTCCGCTGTTTTACAGAAGATGGAAAGTTTGTTGAATCGGAGCTAGACCGTATCGCGAAAGAATTGCCAAGAGAGTTCATCGTAGAAGCTATCTCAGGAGCTTCGTTTGAGAACTTCACTTATACCGACATCTATATTGAAGAACCAAAGCCGGAGCCTGAGCTGGCAGGAGGTACAAACTAATGGCCTTGACTTTACCTTATCCAAGTCTTGATTTCGTGCCACTCGACGTTCTAACGGCTGAAGAAATGAACGAAATCGTGGCGAACTATACTTATATCGCAAATCAGTTTCCGATTGGTACGGCAAACATTGCCAGCTCTGCTGTGACAGCGGACAAGATAGATTGGACGACGACACAACACTTCTCCTCATATATATCTGGCGTAGAGCAGGTCGCATTAAGTGCAGGACAAGGCGTCGTTAAGAGGTTCGCTGAGTTTTTCGGTGGCACAACAGCATTTGCTCAAATGATGGATGGCAAAGCTATCGCAGCGGCAAGTGTATTTGTGTCTGGCGCAGGTTCTACTGGTGATATAAGAACTAAACTAATGGTAAACTCCTCGCAGTTTGATGACTGGGACGCATACGGTTTTGGTATCAACAATATCGGGAATGAGACTAGGACTCCTGGTTGTAAGGTATTTCTGCTATTGGTCGACGTGTAGCACGGTTGACAATTCCGCCACAATTTGCTATACTTAAGACAGTTGAACCGCAAATTCAGACTCCGAATCCCGAAAGGGGCGGAGTCTTTTATGACTCAAAAATGACCGATTCACAGGACGCTGTGGAAAAGTCATCCAAATTAAATAAAGGTGCAACGGTCTGTCGAAGTCCGTGAGATTTTGACGTCCGAGAAAAAGGAGGTTTAACAGATGAAACGCAAACACAATGACATTGACAATGTATTACCTGAAAGGAATAACAATGACATTGACAATGTTGGGAGCTACGTTAGAAGAATCGTGGCGAAAAACATTTCAGAGGAAAAATTAACAAGAGTTCAAGAGTTTCTGTTCGGAGGGCAGACTTTTGGCACTTGCAAAACATTCATAAATCCAGCAATCAAGCAAATCGAGCGATTCGTTCATTTATGGTATACGGAAATTGACGAGGCCGATAGAAAGGTCATCGCTGGAATGTATCTCGAATATGATGGAGATGGCAGGACTAGACCTTATAAGGACTACACCGAAAGTCCACTCTGGAAGTATACGTCATCTATTATCAAGACAATTCGAGGGTTCACTTGTGAAAAATGCAGGAAACAATGCTTGCCAGCTCATCTAGTAGCCCACCACAAATCATATGAACATCTTGGCTCGGAATTAGCATATTTGGACGAAATGGAGTTATTATGCAACGATTGCCATATGAAAGAACACGGAATTAGGAGGTCAAAATGAGCGCATTAGATAGGGCAAGAAGCGTAGATGGTATCGCAGATCACTTAGTCAGAAAATTCAAGGCTCCGGGCAGTCGTCAATTCTTCTGTAAGTGTGCTTGGAAACTATCAGAAGATGAAATCTGGACCGCTTATGAGCAAGCAAACGGGGCAAAAGTAAAATTTCCTCTAAAGTATTTCATCACGATTTGTCAAATTAAAATGAGCAATAGATAGACTTATTAGGTGCCAAAGTAAAATCTGGGCTACTAGCCCAAAAAATAAGAAAGGCACAAAATGAAACTATCAGAGGCATATAGCCGTTATATCGGTGAATATCTGCAAATTAAGGGAGTGGACGAGAACCAGCTCGTCCATTTTCGCGCTGGAATTAAAATCTGGTGTGAAACTATCGGAGATTGTGAACTGTCTAAAATCACGCTAGAAATGGTGGCACGGTTCAAGACTGAACTCAAAACTTACGGTCGCCACCGTTGCGATAATACGGTTCGAAACTATATCTGCAATCTTCGGATGGTGCTGAAATACTGGAAACTTCGTGGCGAGCCTTGTCTTGATTACGAGCTTATACCAGCCCCAAAGCGTGAACCGGTGATTCCATCTTATCTCTCGGCGGATGAAGTTCAAAAGATTATAGATTCAACAGATATAGTGAGGACGAAGTTTATCATCTCGATTCTCTACGCCTCGGGGATTCGCGTTTCGGAGTTAGTCCAGCTCAACCGGGACACGATTCAGGACGGGATGTTTACTGTCATAGGAAAGGGTCGGAAACCGCGTATAGCGTTCCTGGACGCTCGTTCGAGCTTTTACTTGGAAAAGTATCTATCCACGCGCAAAGACCGCTTAGACGCGCTTATAATCACGAAAGACGGCACAAGGGCTTCAGCCTCCACGATTCAGCTTATCGTTAGAAATGCGGCCGAGAGAGCCGGAATCGAGAAAAAAGTGACACCCCACACGCTCCGTCACTCTTTCGCCACGAATTATATCTCGAATAACGGCAATATCAGGCACTTAGCCGATATGCTCGGCCACGCCAGCCTGAATACGACCGCGCACTATACGCACATCGTCAACAACGATCTGCGACGTGAATATGCCAAGTTCCATACCTGTTGACAACAAAAAAGACCGGGAGCGAAACCGCAGACGCGGAACCCGGTCGCTTTTATTATATCAGAAACTTGTGGAAAAATAAAGTAGAAAAAACGTGCCGAAAAGTATTGACATTATTGGTTATGTTTGTTATAATAGGGGTAGAAATTGTAAATTAAAAGCGAAATAGATTTACAACGGAAATCGAAAGATTTTGGATAGAGCAACCTTCGCAATGCGAATGCCGCGCTCTATCAGCTGAGCTAACGCCCCATAGATAGATTATAGGCTAGCCGAAAGAAATTATCAACTCCGTTGGAAGAAACGGAGCTATTTTTACGGTTTCTCGGAGTCTGAACTTGCGGTTCACCCGAAAGGTCGAGAAACGGTTTATGGATAAACCACCGATAAACCTTAACAATTTGGACTATTAAACATTAAGATTCGTGAGGCTAAACGGCTTGTCGAGAAGATTTTTTCATCCGTATAGAGCTTCGGTTATAGTTTCTGGCACTTGTTTAGCGATTAGAGGATTTGAAGTTATTTTTTGTTTTTGTAATTTATGACCTTCTTATCTTGTTAGCTCGACCAGCCATTCAGCCTTGCGAACAAAGAAAGGACAAATAATATGAAGATTATCAAACTAATTATCGTAGCGATTCTGATCGCTATGTATCAAATTGCTTTAGCAGATAACGGAATAGTTAAAGCTTTAAGCTGGGTGCTACTCATTGGCTTATCATTAAGCTTATTTGCAAGATTGGAGAAATTGTATGGCTCTAATTAACGAATTAAATCGAGAAAAATATATCATACACTACGCAACACACTTCAACCTACCGGTTCACGAAGCTCGCGCAGAAGTAGATAAAGACCCGCAGATTCTCGAAGAATATGCGGAATATGTATTGAATCGAGGTGACTATGAGTAAACTTGGCGCAAAAGTTATAGACGAATTAGAAAATCGTGAAATCACGATGGAAGAATTAACAGAGAAAGGTTTTAACTATGACAGCACAGAAAATCACTAAAAACGCCAAAGGCTACGGCTACAAATACGCCGACCTTAGCGAAGTTAACGAATATATCGCCGGGCTTGGCGAAACCTACTACCAATACACGGAAACGGTATTCAACCCAGTCACAGGCGAAGCTTACGACTATATCTGGACGGTTCGTCAAAAAGCGGACGGCTCAGAAGTAAAGCTCCGAGGTTGCCGAATCATCTCGGCAGAGCTTGCAAACAAATCTAACTCAGCCCAAGAGCAAGGCTCAGGCTTAACATACGCTCGACGCTACTCACTCTATATGGCTTATGGCCTGGCAACAGAAGATGACGACGCTCAAAGCTATGACAAGCCAAAGCAGAGCAAACCATCAAGCAACTCAAAGCCAGGAACTGAGCAAGGAATCGACTTTGGCGAACTTCGTGAGAAATACTCGAAGATGTCAACGGACGAACTCCGAAAGGAATATGTCGAAGTCAACCTCTATAAAGGTTGGAGCGACAAACAAAAGCAAGCGGTTCTCGGAATGATTAGAAAAGCTCAAGAGTCGAAGAAATGAACGCGCACACATTAGAAATGGCAAAGAATGAAGCGAGAGCGCAAATCAAGGCACTCGCAACAAGCCAACAAGAAAGGTTGGCGATGGAACGCGGAATGGTGATTCTAGCCGATATTCTTGAAGAACTTTAACACGAAGATTTAAGCGGTGCTGGCTATTAGGTGCGAGCCAGTCAAACGGAAGGCAAGTCGAGGCCGCTGAAATCTTCATATTAGGGGTTCCAAGCTCCCCAGGCTTCACACTGGACGGAACCCCTGTCCAAGATTGACTATTGGTAGAAATACCGACAAACTGCGTTGAATAGTCAATCCTAGCGAGCGGATGAACGGTGATCATTTTACTCCTAAACAAAAATGTTAGCCACCGTAGTAGGTTCATCCGTTCACTAGGTAGCCATAACTTTCCTCACTTATAATTTATGGCTACTAACCACACTCTGTATTTGACGCTGGTGTCTATTCACCGGTGCCAGACGAGCCGAGAACGCCCACCCATCTCGGTTCATCTGGACGCTCGACGGTATGTTGAGAGGCCGTCGAGGGTTCACGATAGGAGGTATAAGTGAACAAAAAAGACAAGTTTGAGAGGCTCAAGCCGGAAGCCTTCAAATATCAACAGGAACCAGTTGACGATTTTACGCCTGGTTTCTTTTTCGGCGTATTGCTAACGGTGTTGTCTGCACTAGCAATGCTGATTTTAGCTGTGATTTTGATTTGGATCTATTTGGTATAGGAGGCAAAATGGACGACTTAAATAAGGCTGCGGAATGGTACTGCGGATACGAAGTCACGGCAGTAGGAGGCGAAGATGAGAGCCTTGAGGATTAGAAAGAATCTCTGGCTAAAGCCTCGAATCTGCTACGAATGCGGGAAGTTCGACCTGTTCGCTAAGCACTATCTAGGCGAGAGGTGCCGAATTTGTAGCAAAAGACACCGTCACGGAGTCAAACGTAAGCACGACCATCAAAAGTATGGCAAGACTTACCAGAGGCACCGTGCGAAGCTAGTCGCCAAACATCCGTATTGCTCGCTCTGTGGCAGTTCCGAGAATCTAACGGCTCATCACGTCGGGGGGGGGTCGGATTTACAAAAGCTCACGGTCTTATGCGATGAATGCCATCAAGCATACGAGCGATGGAACTTAAAAAGAAAGGCCAAGAAATGCTATCAAGTAGGAATGAGTATGATAAAAAACGCATTGAGTTGAAGATTCTCGAGAAATTCATTCGTAGCGAGATTCAGTTCCTACAATGCGAACTGAGCGAGGTGAGAGAGGAAATGAGGAGGTTGAATGAAGAATGATAATAGGAAAGCTATGGAAATGATATGCCCTAACGATGAAATCGTAGGGGTAGATATGAGAGAAACTAAGGCCGCCTATATTATCACTCCGATAACAGAACCGCCAGCGGAACACTCCGACTACTACCTGAATCCGCTCTGGGAGGTCGGGAAAATAGTAGTCAAGAAGAAAAAAGGCAAGCACTGTATGGTCGATTGGGGAGACGGCGAATATACACTCTATCCGTACAGGTCAGGTCTAGCGTATTGGCTTAGACCGGTAAGGGAGATCAAATGAAGATTAACGATAAACCTATGCGAGACACCATCAAGCGTCTAGTGAAGTCAAATCCAACCCTCGCTAACGACGACAGGCGACTCATCGCATCAATATGGTATCTCGAGGGTTGGAAAGACCCAAGTCTATATGCGAATCTTAAAAAAGTATCAAGCCCGGAAACAATCAGAAGAACGAGAGCGAAGCTGGTTGAAGAAGGCGTGATTAAGCCATCCAAAGAGGTTGAAGAATGGCGGTATAAGGAATATAAGCAAGCAAGAATGTCAATTTAGGAGTTATGAAATGATTAACAGGTGTAAAAGTAGGTATGGGAACGCGTTTGTATCATTCCCGTCGACAATCAAAGAATTAGAACTTGATTATGAGGTCAAGTGTTTCGTGGAGGGAGTATAGATGTCCGGAACGATTGACCTAGAAATGCGACTCGGCAAAGAAATCGCCGAGGCAGTCGAAAAAGATAATGTGGTGGCTTTCAGAAGCGAAACCACAAACCAACCGTATGCTTTACTTAAGCTAAAGGACGAGCCAGGAGCGGTGTCAGAAGTCGCAAAAGGTTTGTATCTCGTAACTGCAAAGGATTTCAAGAAATAGGAGGCAAAATGTTTAAGAAACGAAGAATCGAAAAGGACCCACTCGAACAGAGGTTGGACACTATCTCGGATTTAACCAGAGGTCTAGGACGAACCGAATTTAACAATCTGATTGAGGCTGTGAAATCGGTTTATGACGCACGCCAAAAGCTCTTAAAGGTCAAGACAGACGATGAGAAAGAGAATGGTGATATTTACGAGGCTGAAAAGGCGCTTGCAAAAGAGGTCGAGAAGAAAGAGGTCAAGAAATGAACGAACTCCGACAATTTAAGCAGGGCAAGCGGGTTGTCGGCGAACTGACGATTGTATTTCACAAGAAAGATACAATCTATATTCTAGACAAAGACCATCAGACCGTTATTCAGCGCTGGTGGAAAGTCCGCAATAGTTGGCCGAGCTGGCGGTTGATGGTAAAGGCCCTGAAAACGCGAAAGAAACTCACTTACGGCCAAGCACTAGGACTTGCCATTCAATATGGATTTGGCGCGTCTAGCGCACGCAAGGTGCCGAATATCGAGCATTATGAAAATATCGGGAGGAATGATGAAACCGACAATTAAAGTCTATTCAAAAATATGCCTATCGTGCCACGACGAACGCTGGACGGCTACGAGAGCCAAACTTATGGCTGAATATACGGTCAAAGAGTATAGAACCGCTCTAAATCCCATCTGGCATCATATCGCAACGAGAAAATCCGGAACGGGCGAATATAAGCCGTTCGTGGAGTTTCCAGATGGCACAATTAAGACCGTGAAAGAGGTTGAAGATGAGCAAAAAATGGGAGCGAAATATGAAAAGGCAACTAGCAAGCGCGTTTCGCAAAGAAAAGAAAAAAAGATGCCGAAAGTGCGACGAAACAAGACCGCAAAATCTGTTCGAAAGGCTCGTGTGGTTCGCAAGAAAAATAAAGCTAGTACGAAAGTTGAGGAAGTAAAATGAGCGAACCGAAAGATGATTATATAAGAGTTATCGAAAGTTTTATCCATTATGTTGAAGAAGCAGACGAATCATTTTATTGTGATGAAACAGTCCAGGAATTTGTGAAAAAACTCAAGGCTTGGAAACGGCTGAAAGGGCTTGGCTTTAGATTTATAGGTGAAACTTGTGAATATAAACCCAATAAACATTTTGGGAGTGTATTTTTTGAAACAAGTGGAGATATATCAGACATTTATGAAGATGCTGTTGAGTTTTATGATGACCTAGACTTACTATTCGAGGGAGAAGAAAGATGAAAGAATCTGATTTGCAAGTAAAGGTCGCCGATTATATCAGGCTAAAATACCCGAATGTCTTGTTTCATTCTGATTTTGGTTCGGGTATCAAGATGACAAAAGGTCAAGCGATCAAGCAAAAGAGGCAAAACGGTGGCCGTAGAGGTTGGCCCGACCTCTTTATCGCTGAACCGAGAGAATTGACAACGTTTGACGTAAAGACAAACCGAGACGTCCCAACAGGCAAGTTCTATCGCGGATTATTCATCGAGCTGAAAAAGGAAGGCACGAGGATTCGTAAAAAAGACGGCTCGCCTGCGAGCAAACATATCGCTGAACAAGATGCGATGCTGAAAGCTCTATGGCTTAGAGGCTATCAAACATTTTTTGCCGTAGGGTTCGATGAAGCAAAAAAGATTATAGATTGGTATTTAGGAGGAGAGAAATAGTATGCCGTATTCGCCACCAATTTTTTATCATAGTAAAGCCAACAAACCAGAAAACGATTATGCAATGGTTGCTGACTTCCAGAACCGCAGAGTTGTGTTCTATGCAGACCAAGTTGACATTCTAGATTTCTTGAAGTTCGCAAGTTTTGTCCAAAAACAGTACAATGAGATATTCGGAGGTGAAGATGATTAAAGTTCTCGAACTATTCGCAGGCATCGGAGCTTGCTCGAAGGCTCTAGAGAGGCTTGGAATCAAACACGAGATATTAGACGCGGTAGAAATCGACCAGTATGCTATAAAGAGTTTCAACGCTATTCACGGAACGAACTTCGAGCCACAAGACATCACTAAATGGGATAAAGACTTGGATGTAGACCTGATAATGCACGGCTCGCCTTGTCAGGACTTCTCAGTAGCAGGACTTGGCAAAGGTGGCGATAAAGACTCTGGTACTAGATCGAGCCTTATGTATGAAACCTTGAGAATCGTAGAGAAACTCAAGCCAAAGTATGTGATATGGGAGAATGTGAAGAATCTTCTATCAAAGAAACATATTCACAACTTCGAAGCCTACCAAGAGTCGATGAGACGGCTTGGCTATGTCAACTACTACAAAGTTCTGAACGCCAAAGACTATGGTATCCCACAGAACAGAGAGAGAATCTTTACTGTGAGTATACGAGAAGATATATGGGATAAAACGTATGATAGTTTCGGCAAACTATTCGAGTTCCCTGAGCCTATTCCACTAGAAAAGAAGCTTAAAGATATTCTCGAAGATGAAGTAGACGAAAAGTATTACTTGTCGGAAGAAAAGCTGGCGATGATAGCGAAATGGAAATGCTACGAGAAACCTCTTGAACATACAATGGGGGGGGGGGAGATTTATGCGGAACATTAACGACAAGGTCGGGA
>JAEIGA010007534.1_pt1 | contig 16513 bp, 15 predicted proteins | sample 9270691 | NCBI WGS metagenome assembly JAEIGA01 (sample SAMN17057246, study PRJNA624740) | gut metagenome | biome: biome; isolation source: fecal sample | host: Bos grunniens | place: China: Xizang | collected 2019
AGAGCGCAAGATCTGCTGTTCTCGTCATCAACGGAACAAACACCATCGAATCTACCGGTGAAGAAGCAAAAGCTGTCAAAAGCGATGCCGATCTCACCATCGAGGGAGACGGGACACTGAATGTGACCTCTACCGATACATGCATCAAGAGCGATACGAACCTGACAGTCAAGTCAGGAACTCTGAACCTCAACGGCGGATCAGACGGAGACGGACTCCGTTCTGATGAAACTCTGACGATCAACGGCGGCACGATCAGCATCACCTCAGGTGAAGGGATCGAATCCACTCAGATTACTATCAATGACGGGACAGTCGTCATCTCAGCATTGGACGATGGGATCAATGCGAGCAACAAGTCCGAATCTCTAAGCCCGTCCGTAACGATCAACGGGGGCAACCTCGACATCACAATGGCTCAGGGAGACACAGATGCTGTCGACTCCAATGGTTCCCTCACGATCACCGGAGGCAATATCAACATCAGCGCTCAGTTCGCGTTCGACTATGACGGTGCAGTATCTTTCACAGGCGGCACGGTATATGTCAACGGCCAGCAGCTCACCCAGATCACAAACAGCATGTTCGGAGGCGGACAGCAGGGCGGAATGGCTCCTGGCGGGATGGCTCCCGGAGGAAATCCTCCCTCAGGTACACCAGGACAGCAGGGTCCCGGCGGAATGCATCCTTAACTTCTGAGCAAGAACAACCGATAATACTTTTCCGTTTTTTCCATCTGAAAACTGCCGGCTCCTCCGAGCCGGCAGCACTTTTTTATATACCAGTTATTTTCTGTTCTTTGATGTCAGCTTTGCTGTAACGGTATATCCCGCAAAACTCCACAAAATAAACATAAAGAAGTATTCCAGGAAGACAAGTGCAGCGGGCTTTCCAGGCTCAAAGAACGCAAATGCAGCTATAAAAAACATGTAACTGAGGATACCGCTTCTGATGAACTGAACAAGTCCAAGCGCCGCAAGACAAATGAAAATCACGGCAAATGACTTTTCTGCCCTCTCATCCTTAAGATATCTTGCAGATATCCCCGGCAGATGAAGGCCAAGATGAAAACCGGCAAGCACAAATGTCCAATGCGAAAATGCGAGATGCATCCTGCGCACAAGCGTGAGTTTAGCCATACCGTAAAGGAACGGGACAGCGTAAGCACTCATGGACATTCCGCTGAATGCTGTCAGGATCATGCTGACAAGCAGGAGCAGATCGGTAACAGTTATTACCATTCTGTATGCAGTCCACTTTCCCTTTCCGGAAAGCAGAGCCTTATACCAAGACAGGTTGAGCATCTGATGGAGCACGAACGTGACCGACATACCGATGCCCACCCATTCGTGTATCTTCTCCCCTGTAGCCTGATATGACATGAGCAACAAAAGAAAGACGGTGAGCAATATATCCACCGTCATTCTCAGTCTTTTCCTAGTCTGTGATGAAGACGCCATATTATCTTTATTCCATGCTCTCTATCCATTTGCGGATATCGTCTTCCGAGGCGCTGCCTGCGAATCTTGCTCCCTCGAGCCACTTCCCGCTTCCGGCCTTTTCCTCAAGATTGCGTCCGCTCCTGCCTATTCCGCTGCTGCCTGATGTGCAAAACGGTATCATCGTTATCCCTGAAAAATCGTATTTCTCCACGAACGTGTCCATGATACGCGGTTCCTCGCCCCACCAGATAGGATAACCTATGTAGATGGTGGTGTATCCTTTGAGCGTCACATCCGCGCTGCCTATCTCAGGTCTTGAAGACGGATCATTCTGCTCTATCGTGGTGCGGCTGTTCCTGTCATGCCAGTTAAGGTCTTCTTCGGTGTATGTTTCCTTGGCAAGGATCTCATACATGTCGGCATCTGTTATGGCTGCGATCTTTTCCGCTACTGCCTTTGTGTTTCCGGTGGCAGAAAATACTATGACAAGCGTCTTCCCCTCAGAGACACCCGGCTCATCAGCTGCATCTGCTGGATCACCCTGAACAGGAGAAACCGTCTCCGGTCCCGTTTCTTTTTCCTGCTGAGGAGCGTTGCCACACGCTGCCAGGCTGAATATCACAATGAGACACAAAGCCAGGCACAAAATCTTTTTAATACTTTTCACTTATTCTTCCTTCAGTATCTCGTCGACCCATGCTTTTAGTTTGTCTTCCTTGTCGCTGAGGGTAAGTCTCTTCCCTTCAACGACATTTGCCTCCTCAGCCAATTCCTGGAGATTCTTGCCGGCATCGCCAAGTCCGCTTCCGCCAGATGTGCAGAAAGGAATGACAGTGATACCCGTGAAATTATAGGATTCTATGAATGTGTCTATAATGGAGGGCTCACGGTACCACCAGATCGGAAAGCCTAAGAAAACATGGCTGTATTGAGACATGTTCTCAACTTCCTCACTGATACCGGGACGGCACAGACGATCTTTCATCTCTACCGTGCTCCTGCTCTTCTTGTCCATCCAGTTTAGATCGCCCTTTGTATACGGAGTGACCGGTTTGATCTCAAAAAGATCTGCTTCCGCTGCGGCAGCAAGTCTGGCAGCCACCTTTCCGGTGACTCCGCTTGCGCTGAAATATGCTACTAATACTTTGCTCATTTTGAATCTCCTTAATAACAACTGAGCGGTTAATCAAATCCGAACGCAGTCAGATATACCATTACGAAGAAACACGCTATCCCGAACCAGACTGCCAGGCTGGCCGGAGGGATGAACACGGCTCTGAGGATATCTTTTACCACGCTTTTGTCGATATTTATCTTGGGGAACTCTCTGTATCGCTTCTTCTTTCCATCTTCATTTATAGTGTAGACCAGAGGTCTCTCATACAGTTCTTCTATTCCGAATTTTAACAGATATATGGGAACTGTAGGAACAGCAATACAGAACCACACAGCCGAGCCGCCAAGCTCAAGCTGTTTGAAATTGAATCCGTTGATGAGCAGCGCAAGGATGACCGGCAGGAAAAGGGCTACAAGGCAGTAAACCGCCATCTTTGCCACTCTTCCCGGAGTAGTGAACTTCAGGATAACCGGAGTCCAAGTATCCTTGATTTTCTTAAAGAACACCGGCTCCATGACTTTTCTCTGCAGTATCTCATCACTGAGAACCAGATTGCCGTTCTCCCTCCTGAAAGTCTTCTCACCTGACGTGAATATCTTCCTTCCGGATACCACAGAGAAAGCATTCCTGGAAGTGTCGCTGTAATAGCACAGTGTAACTATGATAAAAACCAGCGCAGTTAGGCCGGTTATTAACATCGCCGATGCCTTATCCGCTCCGAAACCGACCAGTGCCATGAAAAGCACAAGGCTGAAAGCCAGAGTTGACAGTATCGCCTTGAACCACCAGGGTATGAAATAGAAATGCGAATCCTTCAGCGCACGGACACTGACCTTGCCGGTCTGTCCGTTCACTGCAGCCATCACATCCCCTTTGGATATGTAATACACAGGAAGCAGTGTGGGAAGCCTGAATGCAGAACTGACATCTGTATATACATCAAGTGCCTTGGATTCCATCGTCTTGCTGAGAGAAGGGATATATGTCTGAGCTGTCTCCTTCTTGACGCGGTCCTCAAGATCCTTGTCCGAGATGTCGGAGATCTTCACCCTCTGTCCGGCAATATACGCGAAATCAAATTCAGTGATATCCTCCATGTCGAAAGGTTCCATGCCGTCCAGAAGCAGGTTGTCCAGCTGACTGGATCTGTTGACGAACTCATCGTTTATGAACCCCTCGCAATCATATCTGCTTCCCCTGTCCATCCTGGATACTGTCATATCGACAGGTCCTCTCACCAGCTCATACGGGAGATAGAACCCTTTCAGTTCCGGAATAAGTGATTTGAGCTTCCTTGCTTCCGCTTTGCCCTTGTTCTCATCGCACCACTTTGCCAGGAGGTCTTTTGCCTCATTCTCGGTGACCTTGAACGGGATGACCGTCTCAGGCATATTTTTCGCACTGAGATACTCGGTCCTCACCAGACTCCTGCCGCAGAAAGCACAGTTGGAGAGAGCTTCATTCTCTTCGAAGACAAGGGTAGCCCCGCATCCGCTGCAGTTGGCCTGCATAAGGCGGTATGACTTGAAGGAGTCGTTCATCCTCTCCCTGTGGATCATTCTGAACCCCTGTTTCTCCTGAAGAGCTTCCTTTATACCAACCTGGCCTCCGCAATAACCGCAGACATACATCTGCCTGACTATATCGAACTTAGCCGGCGCGCCGCAATTAGGGCAATATATCTCTGTTATCTTTCTGCTCATCTTCTTCTCCCTCTCTTATACAGATAATAATACCATAACAGGAAAACAAGTATTAATACCTTAAGAGAATACTATATGACAACAACTCCCGGTGATTTGATCACCGGGAGTTCTTTGCTGTAGCCTCTATCATATTGACAGAGGCTAAAGATGTATCTGCAAAATCTCATAGCTGTCCGAGCCGTTCTGCTACTTTCCTGACAGTATCCATGACAAGACCGAAATCATCAAGATTCACGCCGTTGAGCGCTGCTTCATAAGGACCTTCCTCCGTCTTATGACGGTTGAGGATCATCGGGACCTTCTCTCTGTAAGCTATATCTATCCCTCTCTCATGGGAGAGTTTTATTGCTGCTTCACTTACAACATCTGCATAGATCCACTTGATCCCGCAGTGATCTGCGATCAGCACAGCTGCCTTACCGATTATCATGTCTGACTGATACAAAGGTCTGCACTCACCTTTTTCATACATCTTCAGAAGATCAAGCATGGGCTTGATCCCCTTTTCCCTGCTGGTAAAAATGATCCCATCTTCATCCGCTGCAACACATGTGAGGCTTTCCGCATACATCTTCCGAACGCATTCAACTATATACACTTCGCTTCTCCTCTGTTATTTTTATTTAAACCATTTTATACTATTTTCATCAAAGGAAAAACAGATATAATTAAAAAGTCAACAAACAGCCATACTCAGGAGTGATCAAAAATGGATATTCTTGTAATAGACGGACAGGGCGGTAACATAGGCAGACAGCTGGTAAAGGGTATCACTGAAAGATTCAGCGGTGTAACTGTTACTGCAGTCGGAACCAACAGCGCAGCGACACAGAACATGCTTAAAGCCGGCGCCACCCGCGGAGCGACAGGTGAAAATGCTGTTAAAGTCTGCTCCAAAGAAGCTGACGTCATCATCGGGCCTATAGGTATAGTTGTCCCGGATTCCATGCTTGGGGAAGTAACGCCGAAAATGGCCACTGCAATAGGACAGGCCAATGTGAAAAGGATCCTCATTCCGATCAACAACTGCAATAACTATGTGGTCGGTGTCGGTGATACAAGTATCCAGCGCCTGGTGAATGAAGCGCTTGATATGCTGGAGACACTTGTTGACTAAGGTCATCTTTTGTTCTAAAATTTGTACTAGTATAATTTCATACTGAAGTATGAACAAAGCGCCGAAGCGCTCTAATCCGGCAATATCTTTTATTATTTGTACTATGTAGGTACATATCTTTCTGCAGAAAGGTGTGTACCTATTTTTGTTACAGGAACCACATGCAAGATGTGTTTTCTGCATAATTAGATACCGATTGGAAAAAGAACGCTGATGCTTCTGTTCATATACCAGCTGCTCGAATCAATGTAGGTAAAAAAATGAAGGTATTATATTTCCAATGCAACATGGGAGCTGCAGGCGACATGCTGAATGCAGCGCTTCTCGATCTGATCGACGACAAAGAGGATTTTCTGGATGAGTTCCGGAAATTAGGCATTCCTGACGTAAAGGTCGAACTTACCAGGACACAGAAGTGTTCTGTCACCGGTTCTCATCTTTCGGTCTCGGTAAAGGGAGTGGAAGAAGTGTCTGAGGATGTCTCATTGAACACTCAGGATCATGACCACGATCACGAACATGGACATCATCATGACCATGAGCACCATCATGACCATGAACACAATCATGACCATGAGCATGAACATCATCACCATCATGAACACTCGAGCTATCAGAGTATCTGTGAGAAAATAGATCTCTTCCCTGTTTCAGATGGTGTAAAGAAGAACGCAAAAGAGATCTATGAAGCAATAGCGATGGCCGAAGCCGAAGTTCACAACTCCGACATCACACAAATCCACTTCCACGAAGTCGGTTCCATGGATGCTATCGTTGACGTCCTGATGTTCTGCATGCTCATGGATAAGGTAAACCCGGACAAGGTGATAGTATCTCCCGTCCATGTGGGATCCGGTACCGTGCGCTGCGCTCACGGCATACTGCCTGTTCCGGCGCCTGCCACAGCCCTTATCCTGAAGGATGTACCGATCTACGGCGGAAAGATCTCAGGAGAACTCTGCACTCCTACAGGAGCTGCTCTGCTGAAACATTACGCGGATGAGTTCGGCGACATGCCGGCAATGAGGCTCGACCGTGTAGGCTACGGTATGGGCAACAAGGATTTCCCGGTAGCAAACTGTGTGCGCGCTTTTCTCGGAAGCACATCCGAATCTGAAGAGATCTTTGAGATCGACTTCAACGTCGATGATATGACTGCTGAGGAAGTCTCATTTGCAGTAGACAGAATCTTTGAAGCCGGAGCAAGAGAAGTATTTACGACCTCTGTTCAGATGAAAAAAGGCAGATCCGGTCTGCTGATCACCGCTCTGGTAGGTGGAAGTCACAAGATGGATGTCGTGACTGCGATCTTCAGACACACATCCACAATAGGTATGCGTGAAAAGAAGATAAACAGATACGTGCTTGACCGGACGATCGAGACGGAGAGCACCGTTTACGGCGAGATAAGAAAAAAGGTCTCTTCAGGATACGGTGTAAGAAAAGAAAAATATGAATATGACGACCTCGAGAGGATCGCAAAAGAGAACGGCCTCTCGATAAAAGAAATAATCAAAAACATTTAAAGGGGGAAAAATTATGCATATGGCTGATGCGTTGCTGGCGCCTGCAGTGGCAGCAACAATGTACGTAGCTTCTGGAACAGCAGCCGGAGTATCTGTCCACAAGCTCAGAAAAGACGACGAGGAGCGTAAACTCCCGACTATGGCTGTAACATCCGCACTGGTATTCGCCGGTCAGATGATCAACTACACCATTCCCGGCACCGGATCATCCGGTCACATGTGCGGCGGCATGCTTCTGTCCGCTCTTCTTGGTCCCTATGCGGGATTCTTGTCAATGATCGTGATACTTGCAGTCCAATGCCTTTTCTTCGCTGACGGAGGATTGATGGCATTGGGGGCTAATGTTTGGAACATGGCGTTCTACGGCTGCTTTGTGGGCTACTTCCTCATCTGGCGGCCGATAGTGAACAGCAACTGGTTCGGCGGTGAAACAAAATCCGCGCAGCGTCTTAGGATCATCGTCGCTTCCATCATCGGATGCGTTGTGACACTTCAGCTTGGCGCTTTCTCCGTCGTACTGGAGACTACACTGTCCGGTATCACCGAGCTGCCCTTCTCTGCCTTCGTGGCACTGATGCAACCTATCCACCTCGCTATCGGTCTGGTGGAAGGCCTAATAACAGCTGCGGTACTGGTATTCGTATACGAGTCGCGTCCTGAACTGCTTATGGATGTCAATGCAACCGGCACTGCAACAGGCAAACGTTCTCTGAAGGCTACCCTTGCTATTCTGGCAGTTGTAGTAGTCGTTGTCGGCGGCGGCCTCTCTCTTCTGGCAAGCTCCAATCCTGATGGTCTGGAGTGGGCTCTGTTCGGAAATGAAGACGCCAACGTGGAGAACATGGGACTTGATGAGGACAACTTCGGCGTAGAGAGCAAGGCTGCTGAGACAGCCGGTTCTATCCAGGAGAGCACCTCTTTCCTGCCCGACTATGCCTTCCCGGATGACGACAGCCCCGCAGGTACCACTGTATCCGGACTTGTCGGATCCGCGATCGTTGCTGCCATTTCAGTTCTGCTGGCTTTTGCCTTCGGTTTCTTCCGCAAGAAAAAGCAGGCAGCTTAATATGGAGGAGTGTACAGCCCCATGACATCAGTCATGGGGCTTCACGCGATTTTTTATGAACAGGATGGATCACTCGCTTATAGCACTGCGAGAGATGGATATGCTTGCTGCCGGCAATTCCCCGGTTCACAAACTCCATCCCTCTGCTAAGCTTGTTGTCACAATTGCATATATCATTATCACAGTCTCTTTCAGCAAATATCAGCTCAACGGACTTCTGATGATGATAATCTATCCTGCTTTTCTTTTCTCAAGCAGCGGTGTCACTGTTGGCACCTGCTTCCGCAAACTCCGTTTTATTCTTCCTTTGGTGCTCGCGGTCGGGCTCTTCAATCCATTGTTCGACCGTGCAGTGATGATAAAGATCGGAAACATCGCCGTATCCGGTGGAACGATCAGCATGGTGACCCTGATGCTCAAGGGAGTGTTCTGTCTGGCTGCATCCTTCCTTCTGATGGCCACGACTTCCATCGACAATCTGTGTGCCGCTTTGAGGAAGTTTCGCATCCCGCCGATGATGGTATCTCTGCTCCTGCTGACATACCGATACATCGGTCTGATGACTGAGGAATTGTCGGTCATGACTGACGCCTACACTCTCCGCGCTCCAGGACAGAAAGGGATCCGCTTCAATGCATGGGGTTCCTTCCTCGGACAGCTCATACTGAGAACCATGGATCGGGCTGATGAACTGTATAACAGCATGCAGCTGCGCGGTTTCTCAGGAAGTTTCACCTATGCTGACTGCAAACGTTTTGACCGCCGCGACGCCCTGTGGATCATTTTATGGATCCTGCTGTTCCTTATCTGCCGATTCTTAGATATACCAGGTATTCTGGGCTCACTGCTTCTTGGAGGCTTATCATGATTATATTTGAAAATGTGACTGCATTTTACGAGAATGACAAGCCTGTGCTGAACAGTGTGTCCTTTACTGAAGAAAAGGGAGAAACTATTGGACTTATAGGCGCAAACGGTGCCGGAAAGACTACCCTTATGCGGACACTGCTTGGTCTGCTTCCGCACGAAGGCATAATAACAGTCGATGACATACCCGTATCTGAAAAAACACTGCCGGAAATCAGGCGGAAACTTGGTTTCGTCCTTCAGAACTCCGATAACCAGATGTTCATGCCCACAGTCTACGAAGATATGATCTTCGGCCCTCTGAACTACGGACTGAACCGGGAAGAAGTCGATGCCCGTGTGGACGATGTGCTGACCCAGCTGAACCTCACAGAATTGAAGCATTGCTATAACCATAAACTCTCCGGCGGTGAGAAGCGTATGGCAGCGATCGCCACCATACTTGTTATGAAGCCGGAGATTATATTGATGGATGAACCAACTTCAGCTTTGGACCCGAAGAACCGGCGTCTCGTCATCAACACTATTAACGAAATGCCGGAGACAAAGCTGATCTCCTCCCACGATCTGGATATGATCTGGGATACCTGTGACCGCGTGATACTTCTGAATCGCGGTACTATAGTAGCTGACGGTTCGGCAAAGGATATCCTTCAAAACAAAGAACTTCTTGAAGATAACCGTATGGAACTGCCGCTTCGTTTTTCCAATTTATAAAACACTATCTGCTCCAAAAGAAAGAAAGTTTCTTCCAGATACGAGTTAAAAAAAGAAAAGTTCGAGTACAATGACCTGGCAGAAGTTGCCAAGGAGAACGATCTCCATTTTAAAGAAGTAAAAAGCAGATCTCTAAATGATCTGTTAAAACACTCAGAAGAACGGGATACAGCATGTTTCTGCATACTGTATCCCGTTCTTTCTGTTCTTTAAGTGTTTTTCATATTACTCATATGTCATACTTATACAATGTTTCTAACATTGCATTGGGTCCACTTTTTGACCACCATATCGAACTTCAAAATGCAGATGATTTCCCGTACTGTTGCCTGTAGATCCGACATAGGCGATCACTTCTCCTTTCCTGACCTCCTGCCCTGCCGTTACACATATGGAAGAACAATGTCCGTATAAGGTTTCATATCCGTTGCCATGAGAGGCTATTACGTAATATCCGTATCCTCCTCCCCATGGATCCGTCCCGTTGGCAACAGTTATCAATCCTTCTGCTGATGCAAGTATGGGAGTGCCGTGCGGTGCGCCAATATCTATCCCTCCGTGGAACTTCTGCTCCCCTGTAAACGGATCTGTCCTATATCCGAAACCTGAAGTTAAGCTTCCGGCAATACTCAACGGCCAGGCAAACAATCCGGAAGAAACTCCGAACGGAACGAAGATCTGTCCGCCCGCAGCATATGCGCCCGCTGTCTTTGCCCAGAAGGACCGGTATCTCCCGCTCTGTATCTCGCTCAGCAGTCTGTCCTGCTCCTTTGTGAAGCCAAGTCTTTCCGTGTACTGGTCTATTCTCCCGTGATGTATCCGGATGGTGAGCGTGCGTATCTCCTTCACTTCATCCTCTTCCTCATCACCTTCTCCATTCTTCTCTACTTCCTTTTCTTCCGCTGGTATCTCAGCCACGGATATATCATATGAAAAAGAAGTAAGATCTCTCATCATTTTCCGGAGCTGCTCCCTGCTGTCTTCCTTTAATTCCACAACATCTCTCCCGGATCCCACGGTGCGGTACACTGCCCATCCAGGAAGTATCTCATCCCACTGAACTCCGTACATCCCATTATCTGACTCAACCTCAAAGACATCATGCGGAACAGAGTTCTGTATCATCCGGATACCGTCATAAAATTCCTTGCTCAGATCCGCAACCACACTGCGCAGCGCTTCCCCTCCGTCCTCTTCAATAGCCAAAAATACACCAAAAGGTGAAGCTGCTACTCCGCCTATCATTGAAATAACAGTAACTATGATTATGGCAGCAGCTCCCCCCGCAAGAAATACTGATCGTCTGAAATCATGTGCTCTGAGCACAGAGCGCAGCATCTTTCCGGCAGCTTTTCTGACAGAAGCAGCAGCGGCTTTTAGGCCGTCTGCTTTTTTTCTGTTTGATTCAAAAGCTTTCTGGGCCATCGCAGTTCTTCTTGCTTTGCTTACTGCTGCAGCGCGTTCTGGTGATACTTCAGTGTTAAGGCTCGCCTTAGCAGTTCGTGCTATTCTCTTTCCGGCAGTATCTGATGTCTTCCCCCATTTTTGAGACTGCCTATATAAATGCTCTTGCAGTTTACCCGGTCCTGCTTTATCAGTTCTCTTTCTTCCTCGGATAAATGTTTCTTTTGGTATGAGCTGAGCTGTCTTTTTCGCTGCATCCAGCACTTCATCCACTGCTTCACGGCTCATATCTGCAGATCCCTGTCTTTCTTCTGCCATAAACATCTTCGGCTTGAGTTTTGCTGTCATACCGGCCGCTCTGTCTGCCAGCTTTATCGCTTTACCCATTGTTTTTGTTTTTATATCTTTCAAAATCCCTCCCGAACAAAAAAGGGCAGGCCTAAATGGCCTGCCCGGAAAATATACCTTCGCCCGGTCTGGTAGTCATGAGCTGGTAAAGAGCTGTATCCTTCGGAAAACGGTTTCTGAAGGGGACCAGAGACCCTCCGTATTTTATCAGACCGCAACCGGGTTCCGCGTTTGTAATATAGCTCATCTGTTCCGGAGATATATTGAGCAGTTGTGCCAGCTTCACTCTGTCCGGCTCCGCCTGGTTCAGCATTACTATGAACTCCGAGTTCGACAGCATGCTCCTTGCCTGAGCAGAGTCAAGAAGATACTCCACGTTCTGAGTAATAGCGGTCGGATAAGCATTGCGCTTCCTGAACTGCCTCCATGCAGATGTGAAGAACTGTGCTGAAAACTCATTCTCAAAGACTACATGAAACTCGTCTATGAAGATATGTGTTCTTTTCCCCTTTCTCCAGTTAAGAGTGACTCTGTTGAGCATAGTATCGGTTATGACAAGGAGTCCGGCTGTCTTGAGCTGTTCACCCAGACTGTGGATATCAAACACCACCACTCTTTTGTCCAGATCCACGTTGCTCTGTCTGCCGAAGATATCAAGTGATCCCTTCGTATACAGTTCAAGTGCCAGAGCAACTTCCCATGCTTCTCTCTCAGGCTGTACAAGAAGTTTTTCTCTGAGTGATGACAGCGTAGGAATGGTCCCGGTTTCCTTTGCATCCCTGTAAACGCCTGCTATACACCTGTCTATGACGGATTTGTGCTGAGGGCCTACTCCTCCCCGGTCTATCTTCTCTATGAGCGACATTATAAATTCCGACTTCACTACGATGGGATCATTTTCACCGTATCCTTCCACCATGTACATAGCATTGAGTCTGTCCCTTCCTCCGGCTGCTATCCGTATGACCGATCCCAGATCTCCCATTGCGCGTACAAGCGGGGCATACTCCCCTTCCGGATCGCAAATAAGGATGTCGTCATCTGTATTGAGGATAAGAAAAGTGATAAGTTCCTTGGCGCAGAACGACTTGCCTGAACCCGGTACTCCAAGAAGAAAAGCCGACTGGTTGAGAAGATTTTCCCTGTTGCAAAGTATGAGATTCCCGGATATTGCGTTCTCCCCGAAATATATCCCTCCTCTGTCCCTTATCTCCTGAACTTTGAAAGGCATGAAAACCGCCAGGCTCTCTGTGGTCAAGGTACGCACAGTGCTTATCATCGGCGGGCCGACAGGCAGAACAGTGGCAAGACCGTCCGTCTGCTGATATCTAAGTACTGCTATCTGACACATGTGATTCCGTCCGATAGCCATCACAGTCTCCGTATCCTGGTCAAGCTGCTCCTTTGTATCTGCGGTGAGCACTATAGTGAGATTGCATAGCATCATGCGCTGGTCACGGGTAGTTAGGTCACTCAGGAACTCTTTCGTCTCCCTCCTCTGCAGCTCCATGTCGTAAGGGATGACAGCACTGAAGTTATTGTTATTGTTCTGTCTCCTCTGCCAGTTGGTTATGTTTGTCTCCACACCGAGCAGTCTGTTCTCCACATCTCTCACCGCTTCATCTGTGGACACCGGGCGGATATCTATGGAAAGCATCATTGTCCTGTCCAGATCAGTGAGTTTCTCGACCATATCGTCCCTGATGTAATTCGCATAATCCTTAAGAAAAAGAACTCTGGCATATCTCCCACCGAGAACTATATGATCGCTGTGTTTCTCTGCTGAATCGGGACAGATATAATCCCTGAAATCCTGTCCTCTCCTGGCTGAATCCCTTATGTCAAAACTGTATGAATTCTCCTCTCCGGCACGGAAAAAATCGTGAAGGATCCTTACCCTGTTCTCTGCATCTATCCCTGAGCATTTTGATCCGAGCGCTCCGAATCTCGCATACAGATCTGCTTCCGTCCTTGAGAAGTATAATTCCGCTTCCTCCTTGGACCTCTTTGGCACAGAAATGGTTACGTACTTTTCCTGCGTTATCCCGTTTGCCTGTGCCGCTCTTCCGAGCAGCATCCCGTTATACTCCTGCCTGTATCCGTCCAGCCCATCATCTTTCATCTGCATAAGAACGCTGTCTTCATAATCAGATCTCTTTATCCTGTGGTTGTTTATGGTTATCTTTACCTGTGAACCGCTGTCCAGACTGTTGAGCAGATCACTGTATGACAGGAACATGCGCTCCTTGTCCTGCCCCGATGCTACTTTGTAGTTTATGTCAGAGAAGCTCCATGTCTTCGAATAGATCCCGTTTCCGCACAAAAAGATCCCGTCCTCCCATATCCTTTTCACCGGTATGAGGTCCTGTACTCTCTTCGGGACTTTGAACACATTCCTCTCCTTCTTCTGTAAACTGCGCCTCTTCATCTCTATTTATCACCTCCTTCCAATGCTCACGCAAAGTCCGCTCCAACGCCGCCGTGTAAATGCTTTCCGGCAGAAACAGGAGCCTGCGCGGGCCCAGGATCTCGCTCCTTGTCCACGCTTTTATAAACTGCTCCGCTGCAAGACCGTGATACCTGAAGAATCCGAGAAACGCAAACGGTGCAGCACAGAGTATGCATATCCATGAGATGTGCTCTGAACCTACCAACGGTTCCAGCCAGAAATACAGCACCAGCGCCGAGCATACAGCAAGAACGGAAAAAATGAACTGCCTTGCGGACAGCCCGAAAAATACCGACTCGGTGTACTGTCTTATCTCTCTGTTTATCTTTATTTCCATATCATCTCTCCATCTCAAGACCTATATCCCTGTCCAGATCCACTGCCACAGTGAGTTCCTTCGTGTCCCTGCTGTATCTGAGGATCCTCTCCCCGAGCCTTTCTTCTGTGCTGACGAGACACATGTTTACATCGCGGAGCATAACAGCAAGTTCCGTTGGAGATGTTTCCTCCCTGTACGGTATGATTATTACTTCATGGACGGAACTGGGAAGTACGTAGTAGTCCTGACCCCCGATAGCATCTGAGACTCTTTCCTGCATCCCGGGATAAAAAAGAGCTGCTGCGCCCATATATCTGTCCTTCGTTGTAAGGACAAGAAAACCTCTGGGGTCATCCTCGGGTTCATCGAGCACACTTGTTCTGCTGTCTCCCAGCGAGAATGACAATATATCCTCCGGGTAAGCAAGAACAGCAGGTGCGGTCTTCACGGCGTTACTCACAGCCTTTTTCATAAGCGCATGCTCCGTAAGGCCAAAACTATCTGCTAGATCTTTTGTAATACGTATCCTTCCGTCCACAGGACTTCCATCAGGAAGATCCGCGAACACAGTGAAAGAATAACCGCATCCCACATCCATGCTCACCAGTTTTTTCAGAAGCTCACAGTTTGAATCAGTATCCACCAGGTCCACCCTCAGCGACTTTAGAAGTTTGTCTTCACGCAGGGCTTTTCCCATATTAAAATCCAGATCCTTCACTGCCTTCCTGTATCTCTCCCTGATCTCGTCACACAGGACATCCAGATCCTCTCCTCTAAGATACCTCTCGTATTCGTTCTCCAAGTAAATAACGGGAGTGGCTCCGTCCTTATCCGGTATCACAGTAAGTCCGTGAAGGACGACACCATTGTTCTTTTCTACAAGTTCTATGCTCGCGCGGTATTTCGGAAACACGAGCGGGTAACGCTGTATGAGCCTTTCCCGCACTTCCCTGCTGAACTCATTTATATCCATCATATTTCTGTATTCCTTTCTCTTTTCATCTTCTCGCTCACTTCTTCCCTGATCTCCATCGGCACTTTCAACAGCATGGCTCTCAGCCTGTCTCTCTCTTCAGCAAGTTCCTTCCTGTCCTCCTTCAAACGCGTGATCTCCAGTTTTTTCCCTTTCACGTCCTCTTCCAGCCGCTCGATCCTCTTATCTTTCTTCTTCGCCTCCTCCTCTACCTGCCCGAGATATGTCTCTGCTGTTTTTATGCGGTACATGATAGACGCATAATCCTCTGTATATCTGGACAGCAGCCTCATGGTCTGATCCTTCTTCTCCTTGCTGTTGAAGACATTGATATCCTGCACAGTGAGCAAAAGCTCTTCATAATGATCCACCAACTCCGCTGCGCTCTTATAGAGATAGACAGGCAGATGATTCCTGTGACTGACTCCTCTCGGTATCCCTCTTCTGATCTCCGGATATTTTTTCGCTACATGTCTGTAAAATCTGTCCTGAAATTCTGTGAGAGCATACTTCTTCTTGCCTATGACACGTGTTTTGGACAGGCGCCCGTCATCTGTTATCGGGGTGAATGCTACATGCATATGCGGGTTTGTCTCATCCATATGTACCGCCGCTGAGATCATCCGTTTATCCCCGAGCCACTCCTTGAAGAAATCTGTGACATACTCAAAAAATTCCTTCTGCTCTTCCGTGCTCTTGCTGTTGATCCATTCGGGAGAAGGAGCGACAAGCGCTTCAACCATATAACTGCTGTTCTGCCGCGGGGTGACATTGTACTCTGCGATCCTTTTCTTTATGACCTCCAGATAAGGACCTTCCGGTTGTATCGTGTTGTAGTTCAGATGTGTTCTGGAAGTATCGATGTTTGAGTTGCTCTCGTACTGATCCCATACCCGCTCGTTGTGGCAGTATCTCACCGTGACGGTACTTGACTTGTAACTCAGCATCGTAACGAAAACATACGGTCCCACTTCCTCTCCTTTCTTCAACAAAAAAACACGCAGGGATCTCTCCTTGCGTGTCTGCTGATTCTTATTCTGATTATTTAACAGGTATCCATATCTCTGTGTAGTAATTCGGGTCCTTTGTACCGAGTTCATACTGTGATGAATCGCTGTAGTACTCGATGTTGAAATCCCCGGCGGGCTCAAACTCGCTGGCAGGAAGCCATTCAGAGAATATCTTTTTATTCAATGCCTGAAAAGCTTCCGGTATCGGTCCTCTGCAGGGCACTACTACCCAGTTATATTCCGGTATCTCAATAACTTCCAGTCCCTTTGCTTCCGCTGCATCGCTGTCAAGATCGTCAGCGATCATATATCGGAACTGATTGTTGTCTGTAGGTGTGTCAAAGCATATTCCGTACATCCCCCAAACAGGTGAACCGTCCGGAGAATCCATGACCTCATCCCAGAACATCGGGATCTTTTCCTGTGAATCCTCAAAATCGAAATTCCTTGAT
>JAEIGA010007535.1_pt1 | contig 16512 bp, 13 predicted proteins | sample 9270691 | NCBI WGS metagenome assembly JAEIGA01 (sample SAMN17057246, study PRJNA624740) | gut metagenome | biome: biome; isolation source: fecal sample | host: Bos grunniens | place: China: Xizang | collected 2019
AGGCATCTGCCCTTCCGGCCAGAGATTCTGTTTTACATACTGACTCTTGTCGTGAAAATCCTTCGCGTAACGCTCCATAAGGACTTCTTCCTTTTTAAGAGGTCCGAGGAAGCCCATCTGAGTCATAAATTCATGCACACGGCCAAACCAGTTGTCGTACGCGGCGGAAGTATCCGTTTCAGGATTGCCGCCCCAAAAGCCGTGATTGCGACCTGCGAAGAGATGAAGTTCAGCGGGAATTTTCCTCTTGCGAAGTTCACGGTAAACCAACGTGGAGGCCATCGGCGAATAAAGGTCAATGCCACCGTGAAGCATGCACATGGGAGGCGTCATCTTGTCAAACTTAAAGCAGCTGTCGAGCTTTGCGTCAATAGCCTGACCGCCGCGCATATTTGGAGTGCCTACGCCATCGTCGACTGCATAAGCGATAGCGCCGGTAATCGCCCAATTGATGTTGCAGGCGACTTCCTTATCGAGATTGTCGACAGGCTCATACGCAGGAGTGAGCGAACTTGTCGCGAGAAGAACTGCAAGATGAGAACCTGCAGACATAGATATTGTACCAATCTTGTTAGGATCGAAACCGCGCTTGGCAGCTTCTGCGCGAACCATTCTCACTGCACGCTGACCATCCTGCCATGCCGTCTGCCAAATGGGAAGTCCTTTTGGGCGAGGCGTACGATAGACAAAATTGACACACTGGCTGCCGATAGACGTAAAACGCTCGCGCCAGCGGTTAATGATCCAGCCGTCGCAGCAACATTCATAGCCACCACCGGAAATCAAAATCATGCAAGTGCCGTTAGGATTCTTCGGCGGATCGAACCATTCAATGTAAGGCTCGGTGCCCTTAACCTTTTCATCGGTCATCGCCGCAATCTGATGCTTCTGAGCATTAGGCATAAGCCCTTCAGGCCATATCTTAACGCGCTCTCCGGCAAAAGCGGAGACGGACAAAGCCGAAACGCCAAGAATCAAAAACATAAGTTTAGTATTCATGATTATTCCTTTCATTATTAAATCATCACCTTGAAGCAAGAGCCAATTTAACGACTTTCTCTACGGTATCAGCTTCGGGATGAGAAGAAAACACCTCTGTAACCATCTTTGAAGAAGCTTCTTCACTGAACCCGAGCGCGCGCAGAGCCATAACAGAATCAAGCGCCATCGAAGAGACACCCGACGAGCCCTGAATAGAGGCAAAGACGAACTTATTGACTTTGTCCTTAAGCTCTACACAAATCTTTCCTGCTGTCTTTTTGCCGACGCCCTTTATCGAAGAGACTCTCTTTACATCACCGCCGGCAATTGACGAGGCCAACTCGTTGAGCGATGCGGCGGAAAGTATCTGAATTGCCGTTTTCGGTCCTACTCCGCTCACAGAAAAGAGGAGCGTGAACATTTCCCGCTCATCTGGAGTTGCAAAACCAAAGAGCGTCTCACCGTCATCACGCACGATATGCGAGACGAGAAGTTTTACTGTTTCTCCTGCGCGAGGAAGCTTTTCATAAGTTGAGACTGGAATAAAAAGCTCATAGCCGACTCCCCCCGCCTCGATAACTGCGCTGACGGGAGATTTTTCAATAAGTTCGCCTCGTAAGTGAACTATCATGTCGACGCACTTTCTTTTGAAGGAGCCGTAAACGATAGAAGCAGCAACGCTCCGGCTGCGACTGAAATATATACATCGGCAAGGTTGAAGCACGGGAAGTGACTTGTGCGAAAGTAAAAATCGAACATATCGATTACATAACCTCTGAACACTCTGTCGGCAAGATTGCCGAGAATTCCCGCATAGAGAAGAACTTCCGTAACGTGAGGAAGAAATTTAAGCTTTGCAACAGTATTTCCGAAACAGAAAACATCCTTGCGGTAGCGGATAACGAAAAACAAGGCTACGACTGCAAAGACGGAAAGCAACCACACTTTACCTTGCAATAGCCCCCATGCACAACCGCGATTCTCGACATACGCGAGATTAAACAACCCCGGTATGACAGGAACGGCCGCGGCCCCTTTCAGGTTCGCCGCGGCAAGCTCCTTTACGATTCCATCAGCCAAAAGGAGATGGACGACAGCCATGCAGATGACTATAAATCGAATCACTTTGATTCTTTCTCCAACTCGCTCTGACACTCCATGCAAGTGAGAACGAAAGGTTGATTCAAAAGACGCGGCTTGCGAATGAGTTGCCCGCAAACTGTGCACACGCCATACGTTCCGTCGTCAATCCGATGAAGTGCCTCATCAATCTTCTGGATAGTTCTTTTTATTGAACCCATCTGCCCGAGCGCCTGAAGGCGAAGCGTCTGATTCGTGCCGTCGCCGCCGTCCGCCTCATGATCTTCCGCCTCGTTAAAGCCGGTAGCCTTCATTGCATCGACGCCTGAAAGAGCCTTTTCACGGGCTTCAATAAGTCGCTTGCGGAAAACTTCAAGATCTGCCTGAGGGAATTTCGCAGTGTTCTTTCCTTGCGCACGGGTCGTCGGACGGCGCGTAAGGCGCACGGACTCGGCGGCCTCTTTAGCCTCGCGTTTTTCCGCAGCCTTGAACTCGGCTTTCATCTGCTGAACTATCGACATTCCGAAAGCGACGGCTTTCTCAGTGTCGACTGGCACGTATTCGCCCTCTGGCGGACGCGCATTCGGCGAAGGACGCTTGATGATGCGCGGCGGAACGCGATGCGGATTGTTCGTATTCTTAGCCATTTAAAACCTCCTTAAATCAAATCTGCACTCCGGGAGGAAGTTGCATCCATTCGCGGATTTCAGCGGGAAGAGGAAGGATTTCCTTGATTGTCGCAAACATAAGATTGCCATCGACATCGGGCAGTTCAAAGCCATCTCCGACTTTCTTGCCGAGAATGTTCTGAGCGACGCGCGTCTTGGAGGAAAGAATCCCCATGTCTGGCTCGTTATCCCACTCACCAAGAACATGCCATACTTTCTCGCCGTCCTTGAGAGTTGCAACGACAGTAACGCCAGGCATGACTTCGTCAGTTGTGGCATCGGCGAAATCAGAAGGCTTGACGGCATCAAGATCGGCCTGCATAAGCGTCTGCTTCTGCATAAGCTGGCGCTGCTCGTCTTTGGCATACTGGTATTCCGCATTTTCGGAAAGGTCTCCAAAGCCCTTGGCGAATTCGATCTTGCGGACGTTCTCCGGCATATCCTCGTTGATGAGCTTGAGATACTCGGCCTTCCTCAAACCGTAGCTGCGATAAGAAGTCAACCTGGCGTACTCGCGCTTCTTCTCGACTTTAACGAGATGAACTTCAAGCTGCGGAACGATCTTCGTCATGCGAATGACGATTGTATGGTGCGTTGAAGGATCCCACGCGATAGACGCCTGGAAACGCTCGAAGAAGAGAGCCTGATCTGCCGGCGCAAGAAGCGAGAACATCTTCTCAAGCCAAGCCTTGTCGGAAAAGAGCCTGCGGACGATATTCTGCATCTTGAGAATCTCTCCGTTGCGACGCCCTTCTCCAAGCGCGATGGCATGCGTGAGAATCGTCGTAAGCGGAGGAAGTTCCTCCCAGAGTTTATAAGTCTTGAGAGTGCGGATTTTCTTATCGTCGACAGGAACATCAACGTATTCAAACTCGCCGAACTGCTCTATGCGGCCTGCAATGAGCGTTGTGAGCGTTGCGGGGGACTGAGTCTCCTTCATCAAGTTGCCCACAATCTTGCGGCACGGATAGGAAATAACGTTGCCATCTGCATCCTTCTCCGTCCAGTCATTGAACATGTTGACGATTTCAGTGACGGCTGCAAAGCAGAACTCGGGAATCGCCTCGCAGATTTTCTTCTTCGATTCATCGTCGCAAGCGAGGAACGCGATAAGAGAGCCTACATCGCGCGCAGGAAGGAGCGCGGCAGCCTTGATATAACGCTTACGCTCCCAAAGATAGTCGCGCATTTCCTGTGCGGCAGGACGGTCAAAACCGTACTGCGCCGCAGCGCAGGCAAGCTTGGCGTAAAGCGCATCATCAACGTTGCGCGCTGCAGTGACAGCGAAAACGAGCCTGTCGGCAATTTTTGCGCGAACAGCTTCATCAGCCTTCTTGAGCGCACCTTTTGAAGCGAAATTATTGAGCGAAGCGAGAATGATTTTAGGATCGGTCTCGTGAGAGAAAGCCGTAAGCCAATTGTCTCCGTATGATTCGACTTCCTTTACGATGCGGATCGGATCAGCCTTGCGGGCGGGAATGACAACGCACTTATCCTGCTTAAGACCTGTGCGCGCAGAATCCCAGAACGCCTTCCAGTTGACGCTTTTAACGAACCCGTTCATAACGCAATAATCTTCAAGGCGAATAAGCGTCATTGACGAACCGTTAGACTCGATAACTTTCTTCACGAAAGATGCGGGAGAATCTTTCAAAAGCATTTCAAAACCGGCAGGGTCAACCTCGCGCATAACGAGGATATGTCCGTCGGGAGCGCTTTCAAGCATATCTGCGGCGGCGGCATAAGTGAACTGATGACCCATTTTCAACTTAAAGTCTACTGTAATGCGGCGGTAGAAGTCATCAATACGCTTGACTTTTCCGACGCCCCAGGTCTTGTTGAGAACTAATGTTCCGATTCTGAAGGAAATAAGTTTTTCAAGCCTGACCAAAGCTTTGTCGAGGGGAAATTCCCCAAAGCCGGCGCCATCTATAAACGAAAGAAGAAGGCGATCTTCCGTCGTCTTCTTCAATACATCTTTTACGCCTGCCGACTGGAGGGATTTGTTAATCTGATCAAGATTACCCCTTACCAGACTCAACGCACTCTCGAAATCGTGCGTTTCGACACATTTATTAAGCTCTGTTACCAACGCTGCTATATCAGCCATCTGCTCCTCCTGTTAAAAAAATATTACTGCGTATTATATCAAATTTTTCCGCCCCGCGTGCAAGAGAGAGGAGAGTGAAATTAACTTTTCAGCCTCCGCTTTAGGGTCATTTGTGTTATAATCCACACATAAATGAAAAATGAATATCCTATAAATAGCTTTCCGCTGCCGACAATTCGGCGATATCCAATATATCTCAGGGTCATCAAAGCGATGATTGCGGCGGGAGACCTGCACATATCCAGCGCGGTCCTGGCGGACCGTCTCGGTCTTGACCCGGTCCTCACACGCAAAGATCTGGCGATGGCTGGAGTTCCCGGAAAGCCTCGGCGCGGCTATCCCGCCCACGAGCTTTGCGAAGCTATCAACCGCTCACTCGGCTGGGATAACGCCACCGATGCAGTGCTGGTGGGCGTAGGTTCGCTAGGCATGGCGCTTTTAGGCTATTCTGGTTTCGAAGAGCAGAATCTTTCGATCGCGGTCGCCTTCGACACCGACACTTCGAAAATAAACGGCAAGTTCCACGGTGTCAAAGTCCGCCATATGGAAGATCTGCCTCGGCTCGTCAGCCGCCTGCAGATAAAAATCGGCATTCTCACCGTTCCCTCCTCGGCCGCGCAGGAATGCGCCGACAAGATGGTGAAAGCCGGAATCAAGGGAATCTGGAACTTTTCTCCGATCCAGCTGGACGTACCCAGCGGAATCATCGTTCAGAATATCGATCTGGCCCAATCGTTAGGTGTACTTTCCCACGCCATCGCCCGCCAGTCTGAAGACGAGAGAAGAACATAAGCTCCGCAGATTAGACACATAAAAAAGACGCGCCGGCTTTTCGAACCGACGCGCCAGAATCTATTCTCGAAATCGAGATAGATTATTTCTTAGCGGCCTTCTTAGCAGGCGCTTTCTTAGCAACGACCTTCTTGGCAGGCGCCTTCTTGGCAACGACCTTCTTAGCGGGCGCCTTCTTGGCTGCAGGAGCCTTCTTGGCTGCAGGAGCCTTCTTCACCTCGGCCTTCTTGCAGCATGCCTTCTTGCAGCACTCCTTCTTAGCAGGAGCTTTCTTCTCTGCGACAACCTTCTTAGCAGGAGCCTTCTTAGCAGGAGCCTTCTTGCAGCATGCCGTCTTGCAGCACGCCTTCTTTGCGGGAGCCTTCTTAGCAGCAACCTTCTTGGTAGCCATAGTATTGATCCTTTTCAGTTTTAACGCCGTCGGCACATTCAATTCGAACGCAACATCCGCGACATCTGTGTGAATAATAACATAACAAACGCCCAAAACGCAAGTGTATAAAATAAAAATATCCGCCGCGTTATTTTTGCGGCATCGTGTCTTTCATCCCAAGCGCCAAATATTTAGAGCGCGCATAATCAAGATACTCAAGTTCCACAACCTCCGAATCGCGTATTCCGAGAGAACGAATGTACGAGCGGCGCTTAATTAAATCAGCTCCATCAGTATAACGCGGCACAACAAGAAGACGCACTTCCATTTTCGCCTTCGCTTGTACGAGACGCTCTAAATTGCGTTTGATAATCTTATTAGAAACGCCCGTGCACTTGATGTGAACACTTTCATCTTCCGCCTTGTAATCAGGTAGCCACACGTCAGTTACAGGCAAAAGTTTTTCTATTGCAGCTTGCGGCGCGTAAAGTGATGTATCAAGGCACGTACTGAGCCCAACCTTCCGACAGGCCGAAAAAAACTCATACGCCCACTCCCAGTAAAAAAGCGGCTCGCCTCCAGAAAGCGTTACCCCGCCGCCTGTACGATCGTAGAAGGGTTTGTCCTCAAGCGCTTTTTCAACAAGCGCATCAATCGTCCAAGGCTTGCCGTAAACTTTAAACGCACGCGTAGGACACGTCGCCTCGGAAAAAGTACATTTCTTGCAACGCTTGCACAAATGTTTAAAGCGCGCATACTGAACATAAGGATGAATAGACTCAGGATTGTGACACCAAATACATCTCAAAGGACAACCCTTTACAAAAAACGTCGTGCGCATGCCAGGGCCGTCATGAATCGCCATGCGCTTAGCGTCGAGCATAAGAGGCGTTTTAACCATGCGTTCTTTGGCTACGAGAATTTGCGGCATAAAAAGCCCAGCCGCGCCCGCAACGCCTGCTGTAACGAAACTTCTTCTATCTGTCATGCTCTTAAAACCTTTCACCCTATCGAGCAATCGCCTCGGCGCGGCGAATATACGCGTCCTGCTCGACTTTCGGCAGATCGTTCCATCGCACATTCCAGCCGCAGACGCGAACTTGAAGGTTTTCGAATTTTTGCGGATTTTTTTGCGCTTGCTTAAGTTCATCTACATCGAAAACATTAAACTGAACGACAAATCCTCCATTGTCGAAATATTGATAAATCAGCGCCTTCATCATATCAAGCCCCTTCTCGCCTGAAACAGTATACGGCAGAAGCATAATATCAAGAGGGAAATCTCCCGGGAAATCGAATGAATCAAGAGATGCAAGCGTCTGAACGAGAGCGGTGACTCCTTCAGTATCTACACCCATGGTAGGTGAAAGATTCTTTGAAAACTCCTCTCCCTTTCGGCGACCGTCGGGAGTTGCGCCAGTCTTTTCCCCCTGCTCAATAAACTGCCTCGCATTGTGCCCGCTCATGCAGAATTTTCCTCCTCGTGAGTTTGGCCTATCATTGACGACCGCGGCAAGACTTTTTGAAATCTCGCGTGAGATGGCATTAACCTCAGAATCGTTATTCCCCCACTTGCGCTTCGACGCGAGCATCCTAAGGCGCAAATCTTCACGCCCCTTCCAATTTTCGCCCATAAGCGCACCGAGACTCTTGAGCGACAATTCACGTTTTTCATACACAATTTCTTTTACGGCTATCAGCGCATCCATCGCCGTACCAAAGCCGGAAAGAAGAATGCCCGTATGATTGCCGGTGCGCGTACCGTTTGCCATCGCATCCTTACCCGTCTTGACGCTGTACTCGCCGGCGAGCGAAGCTACAAGAGCGGGATTCACATCATCGAGGTGCTTTTCAAACTCATAGAAGAAATCACACACACGAATGAGGGAAGAGACGGCGCGTTTGATATACTCCTTTTTAAACTCATCAAAGTCAGAGGCGTTGAACTTTTCATCTTTTGCATCCTTAAGCATAAGTTCAACTATTTTCACGAGGTTAAGATGCCCGCCTCCAAGTCCATTGCTCGCTTCAGGAGCTGTAAACTCATAGCAGCCGCTCGTAACAAAACGACGCGCCTGATCGGGATCAAAACCGCGATGCAGGAGAAGATTCCTGCAAGGCTTCTCTCCGATAAATGAAATCGAACGGTGTCGACGCGCCATATCCAACATCTTTTTCAAAATATGATCAGGCGTATTGTCGGCGATTTTCAAGTGAAACTTAGGGCTTGGAAGATTGCACTCGTCCATGACATCAAGAATTATCATGGATAGCGGATTATACTCTGTCGTGCCGTCGGCCTTAGAACCGCCCATCGTAATCGGCTGCCCCCAGTAGTTGTCGATCGACCCCCACTGCCACAAGAAGTGTTTGAACTGCTCACGAAACTCTTTCTCTGTAGTGCGCCCAGATGCTATATCAGCCTTGTAATACGGCCATAGCATCTGATCGATTATTGAAAGAGAACGCATCTGGACGGCTTCAAAGTGTTCACTGAGAACGAAGTAGAGATAAATGAACTGCATTACATCGTAACATGTCTGAGGAGGACCTGCTTTGAGCCGACGAAACGATTGAGCCTGTCTGATGGAACGGAAGGAATTTCTCTTCATCCCCTGCGATACAAGACGATCAAGAAATCTATCAATCGCATCAGACGTCATTCCAACGGCCCTATAGTAAGACTTGTCCTTCCAGTTCTCATGAAGGCGTTTTTTAAGGCCAGGAAAACCTAACGGTACAACTTTATCCCATTCAGGAATAATGTGGTCGAAATCTTTCCAGACAGACCATCTGCCTTCGAAATTGCCGAGACGATACTCCTTTTCAATTTCACTGTAATACTTTTGTGCAATCTCATGATTGCGGCTCCTTACAACAGGCTTTAAAGGCATATCGTAACGATTCCAGCACGCGAATGACGGAAACCAATCGAGGGGAGAGACGTCTATAGCGATATTATCGGTAAGATACGCAAAACATGTGGCCTTAACGACGTTCCAGTCTTCCTTGTTCTTTAAGCGTTTTACAATCTCCTTGACTTTACGACAAGCCTCGGCGTTATTAACGCCTGTGGTAGAATCGGTGACATCACACCTCCACTTCCATTCAATGTAACGCGCCTCGTTGGTAAGCGTTGAAACCGGCGGAGGAGGAGGCTGCTTCTTAACCCAATGTTCTCCGCGCGCAAAAGATGCAAACGGCATGAATGCGAGAGCGAAAAGAAAAAGCATCTTAAACTGAATGCGACTATTTAAGATTCTTTTCATAAAAGAAAACCTCCCTTTTTTCGTCACATGAAAATCATTCTGCAAGCGGCAGCCAGACTCGATAAAACGATCTTCTATCGCGCGTAGAGCCTGCAGAAGAAAAATCACAGAACGAAATTGCTCGCGGCGGAGTATCGTGAACTCCCATTTTCAAAAATGCAGAGAACGCCGCGTACATAGATGAATCAGGAGGCGTTACGGGAGAAAACTCCACCTGCCCTTTCCTCACACGCTCTGAAAAATCACCATCACCGAAACGAGCATCTCGTGCAAGAGCAAGCGGCCCATAGGTGAACGCGATATGACCGTTTTCAACATGCTCTTTCACCTTAGTCTCAAACAAAACTTCAACTTGATCGCCATCTTTCCATTCTCGCGTGAAAGAAACATACCCGGAATTTGTTACTGCATTTTTCTCTCCAGACGAAAGTTTAAATGATGTTTTAGAACTCCATGCGGGAACGCGAAAACGAAGGGTGAATTTCTCGGAAGAATCAAGGTCAAGCGTCAAAGCATAACGCATCTTGCGCGGAAATTCAGTAAAGGAATTTAAACCAATCTTTTTCTTTCCTCCCGAAGGGCTCGGAAGATTCACAATCCCGAAAAGATACTGGTTTACATTAACTACTCCGTTTGAGTACGTTGCAGCATTCCCTAAATAAGCCAAAAAACCACGCGGGCCATTTGCCTCGCAGCAATTTATCTGCATGCGACAATGCAACGGATGAAAAGACTCGCGCTCGCCAGCTAACGACGCGTAGGCATCAAATGAACCTGTTGCGGGCGAAAACGAACCGAGATAAGAATTGTAGAATGTACGCTCAAGCTCTTCCGCCCACTTCGCCTCACCTGTCACTGCGTTAAGCTTCTGACAAAGGCGCATCCATGTCGTAAGCACACACATTTCACTGCCGACGGCATAATCCCGCGCCTGCCTCTTGCGAGAAGCGCAAAAACGCTCGTATTGAGTTCCGCCACCTGCGATGTCTATTTCATCGGCAATTATATTTTCCGCCGAAAGGACAACGGCATCAAGACATCTTTTATCACCAGTTTCAAGATAATAATCTAAAAGCCCCTGACAGCAGCTCATCATCTCGTAAGCCTTATGCCCGTGATTGTCGGCATGCCTATCCTTGACTGGAACGCCTTTAAGAGCAAGAGAAATCAATTCCGGGCCCTTCGTGTTTACGTCAAGCTCGGAAACTATCCAACGGGCAAAATCAAGATACTTCTTCTCTCCGGTGCGACGGTAGAGCCACATAACAGGCTCAAGAACACTGCAATTCATAAGCCCGCAGAAAGGCCCTGTCGCCCCTAACGACTTCTTGCCAGGACCGAAGAGAGAAACAATATAATCTGCGAGGCGAGAAGACGCTTTTAAAGCGGTAGAATCGGATGTTGCGTCATACCAATGGATAAGCCCCATCATCGTATATTTCGCGCCCCACACATCGCAAACTTCACCACGGAACTTCGGCAGATAATTGCCGATATACCCGTCAGGCAGTTGACTTGCAACGATTGTTCTAACGCTTTTTTCTATGCGCTTTTCAAGATCGCCCGAGCCGTGGTAGCGAGAAAGCGGAACTGCCGCATGCATTATCTTTCCCCAGAATTCATTTTGCCAAATTCCAGGCTGAATTACACCCCACGAACCTGTTTCGCTCTTGCGCGTAAACGGACGCGAGAGATATTCAAAATCCAATTCTCTTAAGTTGTTGCGGATCATCGCATCAAGCCGCTCGCCTGGAAGGCCGCGGATGCACATCTCATCTACTGAAACCTCCTTTAACGACTCAATCGCAGCACCTTTGACAAAGGAAGAAACGACAGACAGAATAACGCAGAAAATAATGTTTAGATTTTTCATAACTTAAAAAAGTTATTTCTCAATCGCAAGATCATCGAATGTGCAACCATCATACCTAAGGCCTCTTACTGCCATAAATCTTTCAGGCGTAGGCCTCGTCCACCAGGCCGCACCCTTCTTCTCCCATTTTTCAGGAAAATCGCCGTCTGCTACGCGCGTGAAAGAACAGCCCCTAAAGACCACATCTTCTATCGGACAAGTAGAATTAGACCTAAACGAAGGGAATTTCAGCGCTTTACACCTCACATCGGTAAAAGACACGTTCTTGACGATTGCGCTCGGAACTTTCTTTTTGCAAGAAAACGAAAGCGAAATCGGCGAGCTGTATATGCGGTCCATCACGATGGAATTAAATGAAATATTCTCAAAGCGAGGTTCTGCCGTTCCGACATCAGTCATACCTTGCTCAAAGCGAGGGACGACAAAATTAATGCCTGAAGCTGAATCGACGATGGTGATATTTGAAAACACACAGTCTCTAATAACACCATCTCCAATCCATCCGAAACTGATGGCCCCTGCATGACTTTGAAGCGAGCAGTTTGAAACCACAACTCGTTCACACGCAGGAGTTCCTCCCTTTGCGAGGGCTGAACCGTTTGCGCGAATTTTTATCGCATCGTCGCCTGCGACAACGCGACAGTTGGAGATGACGACATCTCGCGAGCAATTGATGTGGAAGCCGTCGTTGTTCGGTTTTTCAGGATCGGCAAGAACTTTGACTCTCTCGAAAAAGACGCGGTCGCAGTCTGTCGTCCAGAACCCCCATCCTGCCGCGGGATTAACAAGACTAATATCTGTAACCGTTACATCGGAACAGCCCGCAAAAAGAACCATACGCGGAGGAGGACATCCTTTTTTGCGCCGATACTTCCAATTGACCCAATTATCCCCAAGCCCGCCGGGAACTTCCTTGCCGACCTGCTCGCCAGTAGAAGTATAGCCGTATTCTCTCGTACGGGCAAGCTCGACAAACTCATGTCCGTTACAATCAATCTTCCCCGCGCCCTTTATGCCGATGTTGCGGCACTGATCGGCAACGATTAAAGCCGTGCCGCGGCCACGAGGACAAAGCTCTTTAACGAGATGTTTAAGAGGTGTGTTTGTTGGATAATCGGCATCGTTCGGAGAGCCGAGAAGAGTCGCGGAGGCTGTAATTTCAAGAGTGACGAAATCTTTAAGGAATATCATCCCTGTCAGATACCGACCGCTTTCAAGTTTTACAACTCCGCCGCCAGTACGCGAACACTCGTCAATCGCTTTTTGGATGGCTTGGGTATTTTTTGTTTTACCATCGCCGACTGCACCAAAATCGCGGACATCAAAATCCTTTGCCGCAGCAGTCAAAAAAGCGGCAAAAGAAAACAGGGAAGAAAAATACGCCATCTTTTTCATTTTAACACCTCTCAATTTCTTATGAATTTTTGAACTCTCCCGAAACTTTTAACGTTGAACGAGAAAGCGTCCACGCATTAAACAAGTTTGCAAGATACACAATAACAAGCATAAAAACTACCGCCGTATAGCCGTTGGCCCCTTCTCCGTAACCGCCGAAGGCACGTGAAACGGCCATCGCAGCCTGATTGCCAGCAAGGCCGGCGAACCCCCAAGCCGAAAGAACGGCGCCGTGGATTTTCGAAATGTTCGTCATTCCGTAATTATCGGCAAGAATAGCAGGAATAACAGAGAAGCCTGCGCCGTAACAAGCGTTAATCACAAGAAGAGCAAGGCCTATCATAGCGGGAACAAAACTTGTCAGCATAACAGATGCTGAAATGGAAAGAATCAAAAGAAGCACATTGATGCGACGGGTAAGCTTATCCGACCACCACGCGAAGAGGAAACGCCCTCCTCCGTTCATTAACCCGGAAACTGCAATTACAGCCGTAACGAGCCCTTCGGAGTAGCCTACCGCAGGAGATTTCATCATCTGCTTTGCAAGGGGAATCAAGCAAAGGCCGGCCGAAATATTGAGGAACATAAAAAGCCATGCGCGAAGGAAGAATGAATCGCAAAAAAGCTTCTTGTAGGAAAACTCGAGCGAAGGTATCCCGTGCCCGAAACTCTGCACCAGAACTTTCGGCTTTTTGAGCATACACGCCGCAATTGACATCGGAACGGCGTAAAAAACTGCAAACGCAAAAAAGACCGTTGCTATCTGCGAAGTGTCTGAAGAGACTGAAAAGTAATCGAAAAAGCCGCGGAAACGCGCTGAGATGAGCGATGAATCGGAACCGAAAGAAAAGCCTCTGTAGACGATGGTTGAAAGCGTGGAGCCAAGGCCGAAAGATATAATCGGCAGAGCCGCGGCTATCGCCTTATGTTCAGGAAACCAGAGCATCATCGTCTTGACGGGCGAAATGTAAATAACGCCCGTTCCGGTGCCGAACAAGACTCCGTAACCGAGGTAAACAAGAAGAAGCGACTTCGCGAGAATGCCGACGCCGGTCACACACAGGCCTAAAATAAAAAGCCCCATGCCGACTATTGTCGAAAGCTTAATATTACGCTCGACAATTTTACCGAAGAAGGCAGCTCCCATTCCCAGGAAGAAAATCCCAAGAGAAAAAGCGAACTGCACTTCCTTTTGAGAGTGGCCTATATGGCGAGCGATCTCATCGGAAAAATTCGTGAAAGCGTAAATCTGCCCTACCGAAACGGCAAGGAGAAACGCCGGCAATACTGCGCGAAGAAAACGTTTCACATCAACCTCTAATCAGTTCTTCGGCCAACGCTTCGAGCATTGAAGAAGACTTCTCGTCAAGAGCAGATTTGATTGTGACGACATTTTTGCAGAAGCGGATATTCTCACTCTTTGCAAACATCTCCTTCATCACCTTTGCCGCAACCGGCGCCCATGTGCCGTTTTCAATGAAACCGACAGTCCTATTGCGGTAATTGCGCGATGTAAGATGATCGATAAAATGAAGCATCCACGGGAAGATACCGTTATTGTACGTAGTCGTCGCAAGGACAAGCCTATCGTGGCGGAAAGCGTCTTCGACGGCTTCCGGCTGATCATCGCGCGCCAAATCGCTCACCGCTACTCTTCCGCACCCTTTTGCGCGCAAAATTTCAGCAAGCTTAAGAGCTGCAGCTTTCGTGTGGCCGTAAACTGATGTGTAGCAAATCGTAACGCCGCGCTCTTCACTCTCGTATGAAGACCATTTGCTGTAAAGCTCAACGGCGTGGGAGATAGCATTAGGAGTATCAAGCACAGGGCCATGCAAAGGGCATATTCTTGAAATAGAAAGATTAGCCGCCTTTTTAAGAAGCGCCTGCGTCTGCTGACCGAACTTGCCGACGATTCCGAAATAATAGCGGCGGGCTTCGCAATCCCACCCTTCCGGGTCTTCAACATCGTTAGCGCCGAACTTTCCGAAGCCATCGGCAGAGAAAAGAGTTTTCGTCGATTTGTCGTAAGTTACAATAACTTCGGGCCAATGAACCATCGGCGCCGCCACAAAGACAAATTCATGGGAAAGAGTTGAAAGCGTATCGCCCTCTTTTACAACCATTCTGCGTTCAGCGAAATCAGTCCCGAAAAACTGCTTCATCATAACGAACGCCGGCGCCGAAGAGACTATTACGGCTTTAGGATACTTCGCCGCGAAGCGCGCGATATTAGCGCTGTGATCAGGCTCCATGTGCTGGACTACAAGATAATCAGCCTCGCGCCCGGCAAGAGCATTTTCGAGATTGCCAAGCCACTCTTCACCGAAACGCTCGTCTACAGTATCAAAGACTACGGTCTTATCGTCAACGACGACATAGGAATTGTACGCCATACCGAGCGGAACGCGATACTGCCCTTCGAAAAGATCGACCTCGTGGTCGTTTACGCCGATGTACTTAATATCCTCTGTGATTTTCATAAAGATCCTTTAATTTTACTGTTTAAATTTTTCTTCTTTTCAGATATTATTCTTTATAAATTCATTTTATCTTAAGCACTTCTTTAGCAAACGAGTCAAGCTGACGCGTCATATAAAGAAAATCTAATAAATTGTATCTGTCGCGCATATGCTGCGCTACGGCAATATCCTTAAAAGTCTGCTCGGGCGTAGAGCCAATTTCTTCTGGATAAACGGGCGCCCCCACAGCGCGAAGGCGGCGCTCCGCCTCTGCCGCACTGATAAGCTGCTTTTCAAGAACACTCTTAAATTCTGGCCAATTCTCGAAAAACTTGTTAAGACGCTTCCTCACCTCATCGCGATTTATATATTTCGCGCGCGAGGCAGCAACGCCCACATCCGGGAATGGCGTATTTTCAAAAAGACTACGTGACAACGCCTCCTCTTCTTCCCATTCAGGCCAAGCATCCACACAGGAATCAATATCAAGTTTTGTATAATCGAAGGAGAGCATCTTCTCGTAGAGAGCGCACATAAAACGAGTGAAAACGCCAACTTGAATGCCGTGAGGGACTATGTCACCGCGAAATGTATGATTGCGCATTTCAAGGATGTGACTGAACATGTGTTCCGCACCAGACGCAGGGCGAGAACTTTGCATATCCTGCATGGCAAAACCGCCAAGCATCAAACCCTCTACGAAGAGCTCAAGCGCAACGCTCTCATGCGCTTTAACCCCCTCAGGGTCGCCCACTGCATCATGGAGAGAATCCTGCACCGTATGCCAAGCGCGTGAATGCCACTCAGCCGCGCCAAGCTCGCGCGCAAGAAGCCAATCGGCACCGGCCGGTATCTTCGAAAGCAAATCTGCATATCCGCTTGCAGCCATCCATTCAGGAGCGGTACGAATGACATCAAGATCTGCGATAATGGCGCGAGGCGCCGGACACGAATACGTTTTCTTGGCGCCGTCCGGGGAACGAAGTGAAGCGCCAAAACTTGAATATCCGTCAACGGAAGCTGCTGTTGCAACTACCATATAACTTTTTTCAAGCTCGCCGGAAGCGCGCTTGACCAAATCATTGACAACGCCTGAACCTACCGCAACGGGAACGGCAGAAGAAGACGCCGAAATCGCCTCTCGCACCTCATCGACATACTTGTAATCGGCATGGAATGTAATACCCGACGGCTCAAGTATGAATTTTGAAACTTTAACGCCCGCTTGAGAAAGAAGCGAGAAAGTCTTTTCGCCAGCAGCCTTCCACGTGCGCGGATCTGCAACTATCACGGCAGTTTTCTCCTGCGGGAACATACGAGAAAAAACCTCCGCCACCTGAGATATCGCCCCATTTGAAATTATGCACTCACGCGTGTCGCACGCGTGAGACAGGGCTTTCACTATCGATTCTTTTGCCATATCTATACCTTACATGCGCTCCATATCGCGGCGCAATGCCTTCTGCTTGAGAGACTCTCGCTTATCGTGAACCTGCTTGCCGCGACAAACTC
>JAEIGA010007536.1_pt1 | contig 16507 bp, 12 predicted proteins | sample 9270691 | NCBI WGS metagenome assembly JAEIGA01 (sample SAMN17057246, study PRJNA624740) | gut metagenome | biome: biome; isolation source: fecal sample | host: Bos grunniens | place: China: Xizang | collected 2019
AGCAAGGGTCGAAGACGCGTCCTCTATAAGGTTCCAACATATTGACAAGAAGTTCAACAACAGAACGAGGAGTGTAGAACTGACCGCCTTTCTTGCCTTCCGCCAAAGCGAACTCTCCTAAGAAATATTCGAAGACATGTCCCAAGAGGTCGGCGCTGTTTGTATTTGTATTCAAGGTGCTGTTGCCTATAAGGTCGATAAGTTCACCCAGACTTGTAGGGTCGAGGTTAGGACGAGCAAAGACTTTTGGCAGAACGCCTTTTAATATGGCGTTTTCCTTCTCTATAGCGTCCATTGCATCGTCTATGAACTTGCCAATCTTAGGATCTTTAGCGTTAGCCACCAAATTGTTCCATCTTGCCACTTGAGGCACATAGAAAACATTCTCTGCCTTATATTCTTCACGGTCTTCAGGGTCAGCGCCAAGTTCTATTTCTTGTTGCAAACGAGCATAAAGTTCCTCGAAAGAAACAGATATATATTTCAAGAAGATAAGTCCTAAAACCACATGTTTATATTCAGCAGCATCAATATTCTTGCGCAATTTATCAGCAGCTTTCCATAACTGTTTTTCCAAGGGTTCTTCTATAATTTTCTTTTTTGCCATTATTTAAATATTAAACTTAAATACAACCAATTATTTTATAGACAATATACTACAATAAATTTGCGTTAAAGTTAATCAAAAGCATTTACCTAACGAAATAATCACTACAAAAACTAAACATAACCATAGAGAAAATCGAGTCTAAATCGGTTTATGGAAACATAGTGGCAAAATCACCCTCCGGTCGCATGGTTCCCTAGCCTATCGAAGGCAGAATCTCTTTCATCGAAGTCACCCAACTTCTTTTAGAATAACTTTTTGACAATTCTGGTAGATTTTCATTTTCACCTTTTATCAAAGCTTCCTTTTTCTTTCTGCTCCAACCTGGAACTTGTTTTTCTATTTTGAAAATAGTCCACTATTAACTTCAAAAGAATAATAAAAATAATCTTAAAAATCACTCTCAAATAGGCTCGAAATTAAATTTAAACAACTTCTAAGATTACTTTACAATTCGTTTCTATTAAAAAATACCAGTTTTCAACGAGCAGGAATAAGAGATTTTATTTTCAAAATATTTAAATCAATATTTAATAAATAACCTATCCTCACTTCAAAATAGCTTCTATCCATAGTTATTTTCAACAAATTAAATTTTTTTCTAAAAAAAAACTATAAAAAAAATTTGCCAATTAAAATAATCATTATATATTTGCAATGAAATCATATTTGTAATGATTACAATTTTAAAGATTAGAGTATGAATACAAAAGATTATTTAATAACGCATAATATAAAACCATCGATGCAACGGATTGCAATTATGGATTATTTAATAAACCATAAAACGCATCCAACAGCGGATGAGATATTTGTGGACTTAAATAAACTCTATCCTACTCTATCCAAAACAACGATATACAACACATTGAAACTTTTCACCGAAAACGGAGCAGTATTGACGCTGAATATAGATGAAAAGAATGTGAGATTCGATGGAGACACAAGTAATCATGCACACATGCAATGCACGCGATGTGGGAAAGTATATGATTTAAAGATAATATCCGATGCAGAAATTGAGGTAGCCAACCACGAGATCGTTGAAACTCAAATAATTATGAAAGGGTATTGTGAAAAATGCAGAAATATAAATAACAATTAATAATAACATTAAAAAATTAAAATTATGGCTAAATTTATTTGTACAGTATGTGGCTACGTACACGAAGGAGACGCAGCACCAGAAAAATGTCCACAATGTAAAGTTCCTGCTAACAAATTCAAAGCAATGGAAGAGGGCGACAAACTAACTTTTGTTACAGAACATGAAATAGGAGTAGCAAAAGGCTGTGATGAAGAAATGATTGGAGATTTGAATGCACATTTCATGGGAGAATGCACAGAGGTTGGAATGTACTTAGCAATGAGCAGACAAGCAGACAGAGAGGGATATCCAGAAATAGCAGAAGCATTCAAAAGATATGCATGGGAAGAAGCAGAACATGCTGCTAAATTTGCAGAACTATTGGGAGATGTTGTTTGGGATACCAAGACCAATCTTGAAAAAAGAAAGAATGCAGAATCCGGCGCATGTGAAGATAAAATGAGAATTGCCAAACGTGCTAAAGAGTTGAATTTGGATGCAATTCATGATACAGTACATGAAATGGCTAAAGATGAAGCAAGACATGGAAAAGGATTCGAAGGACTTTTCAATCGTTACTTCAAATAAAATTTTAGAAGCTGTTAAAATTAATACAACTTCAAATAATTTTATCCATAGTGGTGTGTCAGATTTTTTATAAATTTGGCACACCAAATTTTATAAAACAATTTAATTAAAAATAAAATGAATTCAACAATCACACCTATTATCCTCAAAGATGATAAATTAGATTTATTTGAGGGACAATATCCTCTCCCGGACGGAATCACATATAACTCCTACGTTGTAAAAGACGAAAAGATTACATTATTTGACACCGGCGATAAAGCATATTGCAAGGAGTGGTTGGAAAAGGTAAAGCAAATTTGTGGAGGAGAGAAACCACAATATTTAATTATATCACATATAGAGCCTGACCATTCAGGATGTATCAAAGAGCTAACAGATTTATATCCAGAAATAACACTAGTTGGAAATGATAAAACATTCACCTACTTAAATCAATTCTACGAAATCTCTGACGGAGTAAAAAAATTGATAGTAAAAGATGGCGATCAATTATGCATAGGGAACCATACATTTACATTTATTTTTGCTCCAATGATACATTGGCCGGAAGTAATGATGAGTTATGAAGAGAGTGAACAAATTTTGTTTAGTGCTGACGCATTCGGAAAATTCGGCATAAAAGATGAATACAAAGAAGATTGGACTGATGAAGCTAGAAGATATTACATAAATATCTGCGGGAAATATGGCATGCAAGTACAAAAAACATTGGCAAAAATTTCGCAACCGATAAAAGCAATTTATCCTCTACACGGATCTCTATTGACTGAAGAGATAGAATTCTACATTAACAAATACAACATTTGGAGTAAATATGAGGCTGAAAAAGAAGGAGTTTTCATTGCATACGCCTCAATTCATGGAAATACGCGTAAAGTAGCAGAAAAAGTTGGAGAAATATTATCCGATGAACTTAAACAAGATGTTAAAATATGCGATTTAACAAGAACAGATCTTTCAGAAGCTGTAAGTTTAGCTTTTAAATACAACAAAATGATCTTAGCAAGTTCTACATACGACGGTGGAATATTTACTCCTATGGAGGATTTTCTAACTAGATTAAAGAAAAAAAGTTATCAAAATCGCATGGTAGGATTAATAGAAAACGGGACATGGGCAGCACAATCAGGAAAATTAATGAATGCACAACTTGAGCAAATGAAAAACATTTCTGTCTGTTCAACCATTGTTTCGATAAAATCAGCCATGAAAGAAGGAGATAAAGAAAATTTAAGAACACTAGCAAAAGAAATAATCAAATGAAATACATAGGAGCACATGTCAGCGCATCCGGAGGAGTAGAAAAAGCTCCTCTAAATGCATCAAAGATAGGCGCAAATACCTTTGCTTTATTCACAAAGAATCAAAGACAATGGGTTGCACCCCCTTTAACAGAGAAGAGTATTGAAAAATTCAAAGAAAATTGTTCCAATTTTGGTTTTACATTGGATAAAATTTTACCACATGACAGCTATCTGATTAATTTGGGACATCCTCAATCTGAGGGGTTAGAAAAATCTCGAAATGCATTTTTAGATGAAATGCGACGTTGTGAACAGCTTGGTCTGAAATTATTAAACTTTCATCCAGGCTCTTCCCTAAAAGAGATTACAACAGAAGAGTGTTTGAAAAGAATTGCAGAATCAATCAATTGGGCATTGTCTCAAACAAAAGGAGTAACAGCAGTAATAGAAAACACTGCAGGACAAGGTAGTAATGTTGGGAATCGTTTCGAAGAGATACGATATATTATTGATTGTATCGAGGACAAAAGTCGTGTAGGTGTTTGCATAGACACTTGCCACTCGTTAGCTGCCGGATATGATTTACAGACACCGGAAGCATGCAAAAAAACATTTGAGGAGTTTGACAAGGTGATAGGTCTAGACTACTTACGAGCTATGCATATCAATGACTCAAAAAAAGGACTTGGCTCAAAAGTGGATAGACATGAAAATATTGGAATAGGAACAATTGGAGAAGATTCTTTTCAATGGATAATGTCTAACCCGATTTTCGATGAGATCCCTTTAATTTTAGAAACTCCGGATGAAACATTGTGGGGAGAAGAAATAGCAAGATTAAAAAGCTATTTTTAGAAGTTAGTCTCCACTATACAAACAAAGATAACTCTCTAGAGAAAAAGTTCATAGAGGACTAAATTATAAAGAAATAAGAAAAAGGCTGTATCAAAATAGTTTTGACACAGCCTTTTTATATCTAAGCGTTAAAAAACTACAAGTTGACTTAAAATTTAAAAGTTACACCACCACCGAAGTTAGAGATATTACCATCATTCCAATCAGAACCAAAGTCAATTTTTACACCAAAGAAATCTGTGAAATAATATTTAACTCCCGCAAAGATACCTCCAGCATAGTTACAATCAGAAAAATCCCAGTGAGCATGACTATTAGTAGAATTAAAAATATTAACTCCATTAGCAATACCCATATACACATCTAAATTCCTTACAAACTCCCAGTGAAAAGCAGCTCTAATTAAGATAGAATTTTGCAACATTCCACGTTTGGATTCATCACCTGCATAATGATTAATACTGTAAATAAATCCTAGATCAACACCACCATTATTACCGAATGTTTTTGTTTTAGCAAAACCAGAAGCTATGCCCCAATTGGCATCAAATGAAAAAGTAGGGATAGTGCTATTAACATGTTCACCATTTTCATAATAATTAACAGGAGGAACACCAATCATAATACCCATATTACACCCACCTTTTTCAACAACGGCAATCTCTTTCACTTTTGCTCCATTAGATTTTGAAGAAGAACCTTCATTGGTAGCTGAAAATAAGTTCATTGATACTAATGCCATCGTCAGCATTAAAAATAATCTTTTCATAAAACTCTTAATTGTTGGTTAATTTTTTACAAAGATATAATAAAATAGAGTTATTCAACATAATTTTCAACAATTTCTTTCGGATCATTTAAGATTTTATAAAAGAAAACAAAATCACAAAAACAAAAGGGCTGTATAGAAAATAATTTCAGTACAGCCCTAAATATATGATTATAAAATCAATTATCTAATCATAGGTAATCTATTCTGACATTAGAAATTGAATGTAACACCACCGGCAAATGGAGGCATGTTATTTTCCTTACCAATCCAATCTCCAGAGTACTCAAGTCTAACACCGAAAACATCAGTAAACATCCACTTAGCACCAAGGTACATACCAAAAATACCATCTACATATATATCTGAATCTGAATTAATCCCGTCCCATCCTTCGGAAATTGCGATACCTCCTTGGAAACCTGAATAAACATCTAATTTCTTAACAAACTCCCAGTGAAAACCAGAACGAACTGCTGCAGGAATAGACCATCCGGCATCTCTATCATCGTTAGTACCATAGTCATAAAAACAAATATTGGCGTAAAATCCTAAATCAATAGCACCATTCTCACCAAAAGTTTTTGTTTTAGCAAGACCATCAACAAGTCCCCACATTCCATCAACAGAAATTGTAGGCAAAACAGCATTTGCTGCACGAGGTGGAATACCAATCATTAGACCCAAAGAGAAGTCTCCTTTATTGGCAAATTGAATCTTCTCAACATTTGATGCACTCACAGTTGCAACAGCAAAGCATGCAACTACAAATAATAAAATTTTCTTCATAACTTTTTCTTTTATTAAAAACTCTGCGAAGTTAACTTATTTTTGCAAGAAATAATAGATAGAACGACAATAAAATTTTAAATTTTATTGTTTTTTTTAACTAAGTAAATACAACAAATTGGTCATAATATATCAGGCTGATTATTTAATTGGCTGGATTTTATCCGCATATTTTTTCCATCCCTCCGCAGCTTTGTATTTTTCTACGGATGCGGCTGGGACATAGATGGCTGGAGCGAAAGTCGCATCATACATATTATAAAAAACTCTTTCTCCAATTATTGGTGGTCTTTTTGCTTCTATCGTAAGATTCCATAGGACATCGCAGTTTGCGAAAGCTTCTTTCCCGATACTTTTAACTGAATTGGGAATAACAACATTAGTAAGGTTCGAGCAACCGGAAAATACACCTCTTCCAATGCTCGTAACGGAGTTGGGTATCGAAACATTTCTCATGTGCCTACAACCCCAAAATGTTCCATCCTCGATGCGTTTGATCGAGTTAGGAATAACCACGCTTTGAAGATTTTGGCAATTAGCAAAAGTTCCCTCCCCGATGTAGGTCAAAGAATTAGGGATAGTAACACTTTGAAGATTTTGACAATTACCAAATGCCTCTTTACCAAAGCTAGTAACCGAATTAGGAATAAATACACTTTGAAGATTACGGCAATTGAGAAAAGCCGAATTTCCAATGCTTGTTACCGAATTGGGGATAGTTACACTACGAAAAGAGTCGCAGAAAGCAAATGCTCCGTTCCCAATACATTTCACTGTGTTAGGAATGGTGAAATCCACTGTCTTTCCCGGCACTACAAATAGTGTGTCGCCCGACTTGCTATACAAAACGCCATCTTTTGACGAATACCGTTTATTGCTCGGTGAAGCCTCTATCTCGGAAAGATTAGGACATCGCTTGAATGTAAGCGAATCGAAACTGGCCACTGATTCGGATATGAATATGCTTTGAAGGTTGGAACACTCACGAAAAATAAGTTCCCCAACACTTATAACAGAGTTGGGTATGACTATACTTTGAAGATTATGACACTGCGCAAAAGCCAATGACCCGATACCTTTCACAGAATTTGGTATAACAATATTTTGAAGACCACAACCCGCAAATGCTTCTACTTCGATACTCATTACCGAATTTGGGATAATCACGCTTTTTAGATTGGAGCATCCACCAAAAGCCCATTGGCCGATACGCGTCACTTTATATTTTTTCTTCTCGTATTCAACTTCCGAAGGAATTTTAAGTTCGCCGGAGATATTGTAACTTTTCTCATCTCCTCTACATGCCACCCATACCTCATTCTCTGCAATGACTTCATACCTTAAGGTGTGACCTTCATAAGCGAAATCAAAAGTCCGAAAACTTTTCGAACCATAAAAAGCCCCTCCACCGATACTCTTAACCGTACCGGGAATAACAACATGAATGTTGCTCCATGAAAAAGCCTCTGTCCCGATATGCGTCACAGTGTTGGGTATAACTACACTTTTAATGTTTCCGCACCCCGTAAATGCCTCATCCCCTATACAAGACACTTTATACTTTTTCGCCTCAAATTCAACTTCCGAAGGGATTTCAACATCGCCGGAAATGTTTTCATCCATCGTTTCCACACTCACCTCTTTTTCTGCGGTGATTTTATACTTCAAAGTCTGACCTTTGTAAGTAAAGTCAAATTCAAGTGCATTTGCAATACCCGATGAAAGTAATGCAATAATTATAACTGTTAAATATTGCAATTTCATACCTACAGCTTTCTAAAATTATTAAGGAAGAACAAAACCACAATTTTTACAAATAGGCTCGACTGCCACACCTTTTTGAAACCCTTCTAAAATAGCTTTAGCTCTATCACTTTCAATAATGGTCAACAAATCTTGTTCAAAGATGTTACCGAGAGACATTTCAGCATCAGCATCCAAGCAACAAGGCACAACTGTACCATCAACCAAAATAGCCACATGATCTTTCAACGCATAACACTTACGAAATTTATGTTGCAAATCAACTTCACCCGGCCAAGAAAAACGAGCAGAACGTTGTAGAAAAATATGGTCAGACAATTTTTGATTTCTAGAAAAAGAAGATAATTTTACATTAAAAAATCGTTCAATAAACTCTTCGCACAAAGAATTAAATCGGTCCGATCTATCCACACCTTGGTTCCACAATCTGAAAGAAAAATAGGCATCAGAGCTCTTCAAATTTGCAAAATCGAAGAGACCATTCCAATAACTCACCCACTCCGATTCATCAACGTTCTCTTCAGCATCATGCAAAGAGATATTAAATTGTCTGATTGGTGCAGAGATTAGCCAATCTTTATGTTTAGTAATCAATGAGCCATTTGTGGTAAGATTAATAAAAAAGCCCATTTCATGAGCTATATTTAGCAACCTTTGAATATCCGGGTGAAGAAGTGGTTCCCCTAAAACATGTAAATAGATATAATTCGTATAAGGTTTAATAGAAAAAAGTATCGCCGAAAAGTCGTCCGGCGATACAAATTTCTTTATTCTTTTAGTTTTGAAACAAAAACTACATGAGAAATTACAACAATTAGTTATCTCTACATAGATTTTTTTTAATCTCATAAAACTAATTCAACAATAAACATTATGGATTATACTCCAAAACACCTGTATTATAAACTCTTTTTAAGTACTTCCAATATTTGAATTTATAACCAACAGAAAGACCAAATCCGGTTGTTTTGGAAGTAGTTAAACCCTGAGCAAAATAAAGTCCTGCAAATAAACCACTTGCAAACTTTTGAAACTCATAATTAACCTTCACATTAACACCCCAATCGAACTCATCCAAGACACCCTCTTTACCGAAAGTATCACCACCATCACCTCTGCTACCACCAACAGCACCAGCAAAATAGACTCCCAAACCAGGAGACAATTGCCCAGGACCAACATTTAAAAAGTTGTAATAAACCACAACCGGAATTTTGATAAACAACGCACTGAATTTGTCGTCAACAACTTTTGATCCCTCCATAGCAAACAACAATTCCGGTTGAATGGACCACTTATCATTGATAACCATATCAGCCAAGGCTCCGACATGAAAACCCGGAGTGAATCCTGCATCTTCCAAATCATCTATGGATGAAGCTTCAAGAAAATCATTATAAGTTTTACTATAATCAGGTAACAACTCACCATTCCATTTCGTCATATTAAAACCACCTAATAGACCGAAACGCAACTTAACTTCATTTTGCGCAGACAATGAAAGAGAAAATAAAATCATTGCTGCAAGCATAAATACAATCTTTTTCATTTTTCTAAAGTAATTAGACTTTTTAGAATCCCGGACATTTCCGAAATACATACTCAGACGCAAAGATATTTAAAATTTCTTAATTTCAAAACTCAATTACAAAATTAACACTATTTTTTTTAAAAATTTAATCTCATATATCGACAAAAGAATTAGAAAGGATTTTAGGTAAATCTATCAACAATTCCTCCATTGAATGATAAAGAAGATTAGCCCCACTATTCAAAAGTTCCTCATCTCTTAAAATCCCTGTATTTACGGCAATTGTAAAGATGCCTGCAGCCACCGCGGATTTCACACCAAGAGGAGCATTTTCAACCACAATAGCTTGATCCGGATTCAATCCACCCTTTTGCAAGGCCATTAAATAGGGTTCTGGATCCGGCTTCCCCTTTTTAACATCGTATGCTGTTACCATTCTCTCTTTTTGAAAGACTCCCGGGAACGAATGTTCCAATTTATCCAAAAGAGATTTTTGTCCGGAACCGGTTACCAAAAAGATTGATATATTGTTTTGCCGGATTAACTGTAAAACCGTATCAACACCCGAAATTATTGAAGAGGTTCCCAAACTTTCAAAATAGGCAGCCTTTTCAGCATAAATACGTTGGCACTCCTCCTCAGAAGCAGTACGATTAAGTTGTCTTCCAAAAATATCATTTATAGTAGAAGAGCCTGTCATACCCTCTCGCATATAGGCTTCATACTCATTAAATTCTAACCCCAACGACTGAAAAGAGTGCACCCATGCCTTAGCATGCTTCGGCATAGAATCATATAGCACACCATCCATATCAAACAAAAATGCTTTTAAATCAGTCGGAAGTAACTTATTATTTTCTATCTTCATTTTTCGTTTTTGTGGAATAAACACTGAGAACCTATTACAAAAATAATCATCTCAACTTGATACTAAAACAAACAAATCTGACTCATCTCGAGAGATGAGCCAGAACCACTATAGGCAATATCCATAAATTTAAAAATATTTTTTTACCACTACCGAATTTATAGAAATTACCTATAATTTATACTATTAAAAAGAGTAAGCTACACCTAAAGATGTTGTTTCCCAAAATTGAACTTTTGCGTGAGGCAATCCAAAGTTTTTGTCTTCCAATGTTTTAGTCTCTGCATTATCATATTTCAATTGAGTTTTTACAGAAAGATTCACATACTTAGAAATCTTAAACAATAACTCCAATTTCCATTTCACATACCAACCATGAATATCATGGTACTTAATCGACTCATCATCAACAAAATCTTCACTCAAATAATCTTGAGAACCATACCAATCAACATACTCATCGGTCAAAGCTTGAACAGCTTTATTATAAGCGTAAAAGCCCTCTAATGTACTAAAGAAATGCATCCACTCTGTAACATCGAAATCTGATTTTAATTTAAAGTAAGCTCCTAATTCTGCTCTAAACTTTTCATATTCTCCGGTTGTAGGATTCATTTCCATACTATAATTAGGAGCTAATAACTCATTTCTACAAAATGTAAAACGGGCTGTTATAGGAGAAAGGAAAGCGGAAAAATACTTATTTGGAATGTATTCCATACCCAAAGAAACTTTCAAATAACCAGGAGCGAAGAATTCAGAAATAGCCACAGCCGAATCCTGACCATTAACATCTGATTCATAGTTGTAGCCTTTAGAGAATTGTGTCTCCAAGTTGGCGAAAGCAGAAAGATACCAAGATTTAGAAACTTTGTAGCCATACTTCGTATTAAGAATCAACTCATCCATATTTTTTCTAATCAAATCTTCTCCGGTAAATTCTGATGAGTAGATAAAGCCATACTTAGCAGACAAAGAGTTTTCCCAAAGCACTTTGTTTCGCACGTAATTAGCATTAAGGTTCAAGAAAGCATCTAAAGAAACACTTGAGCCGGTACCATCCGTACAATAATCGTTAAAGTAAGCTTGATTAGCATTAACACCCATACTACCGGGGAAAGTCCAAACAGCGCTATCTTTAGCAATCTCAACAATAGTTCCTTTTTCTAAAGTTGTTGCATCTGAAACAATTGCACTTGGATCTGCATATACACTTAATGAAGCCAAGGCTAAAATCGCAGTAAAAATCTTCTTTTTCATATTTAGTCTAAATTGTTAAAAATCATAAGAAATCTCTTGAGCACTTATCTCTACCCTACCATTAAAAATCGCAGAGAGAAATCGTCTGCAAAAGTAACAAAAAGCAACTCTATCTTCCAAAAAAAATAAAAATTATATTTCAAGACGACATCAGTAAATTGCCATTTTTTTTTACAGGAAACGACAATCAAATAGAATAAATTCATAACTTTGCATGTCATGTAGCAATTCTAAAAGCATAAACTGATTGCAGATAAATCAAGACCACACAAAATAATTCTATGGATACAATAAAAGATCGAATAACTAAAATTGAAAAAGAATTGTACTCTCTGAATAAGGAACATCAAGAAATTTTAAATTCTTTAAATAGGAATATTGAAGTTTTGTCAAAATTGGTTGAACTTCAAAATGACTTCAAAAAACGAAGCGACATCCTACAAAAGGAAATTGAAAGTTTGCAACTTCAATCCACATCAAATGAATTCCTTTCGGAAGTAAAATCAGTTCAAGAATCCATAGCAATAACGGAAAGAAACGAACAAAATCTGTTGAACCAACCACTTTCTAAAACAATAACTGCAAACATTGAGAAAGAGTCGGGTTCAACAGAAAACTCAACAGAGTGCAAGAGGGCTGAAAATTGTTCAACAGAAACTACAATCTATGTAACAGAATCAACACTAACGACTCACAATGAATCAGAAATTCAACAAGAGAAGAATGAAAAAGAGTTTCAAGACAAGATAAATTACGATTCAGATACAAAAGATAAAGAAGAGAATTTCTTCAATAAAGTTACCACTTCCCTACTGAACGAAGTAAAAAAAGATTGGGAAAAATTTATCGGAGAGAACCTCATCAGTAAAATTGGTATTTTGATTATCATAATAGGTGTTGCCATAGGAGGGAAATATGCAATAGACAACCAACTGATAAGTCCTGCCGCCAGAATCATTATTGGGACACTTATTGGGTTAGGTTTGGAAGTATTTTCCATTAAGCTAAAAAACAATTATAAAAACTTCAGTGCCGTGTTATCCGGCGGTTCATTGGCGATACTCTATTTCATGATCTATTTTGCGTATGATTTTTATGCACTCATTCCGATGCCATTAGCATTTTTACTAATGGTTATTGTTACGGGCTACACCATCCATTCAGCATGGAAATACGACAATGAAATCATCGCTATCTTGGGTCAAATAGGAGCCTACGTTGTTCCATTCCTATTAAGTTCCGGAAACGGAAACACAGAGGTATTACTCGCCTACATTGCCATTATCAACATTGGTGTTATGATTGTCTCCTCAAAAAAATATTGGAAGATTGTACTTGCTTTAGCTTTCTTTGCGTCATGGAGCATCTTAGCATTTTCGTATAGAGCGACAGAAATTACCACATCTGCACAAGCATGGACGATGTTGTTATTTATGTTGATGTATTTTCTTACTTTCTACTCAGCATTTGTTTTATACAAAGTCTGTAAATGCCAATTTTTCAAACATTTCGATATCACCTACATTTTAACAAATTCATTTTTCTTTTTCGGATTAGGCTACAATCTGATGATGTACCAATCCGAATTAACTCCATATATCGAACTTTTTGCGCTATTCAATGCATGCATACACTTTATCGTTGCGCTCGTCCTATACAAGAAACAATTGGTGGACAAAAATCTTCGTTTACTCATCACAGGAGTGGGACTCTTATTTGTAACGCTTGCCATTGCAATCTGTTTTACAGGACATTGGATTACCCTCTTTTGGATGTTAGAAATGACACTGCTATTTGCATTGGGACGTATCAAAAAGCAATACTTTTATGAACGTATGTCCTATCCTATCCTTTTATTGGCGATTGTAAGTTTATTGGCAGATTGGGGAAATCCGCACGGAACAGACTTTGGACCATTAAACTTTTTGGCTGAAATATTTACAGAGTGGAGATCATTGTGGGATTGTAAAGAGATTACAATAACCGAGAAGAGAGTTATTCCGTGGTTCTCAACACTAACCACAATTCTATTGGGAGGAACAATGATATATATAGATGAACGTTACCCAATTGCAACTACAAAAAAAAGAGATACAAACAATTCGAAAAAATGGTCTAAAATAATAAAAATCACCACTATCAGCATTATTACAGCTGCAGCTTTTGTCCATTTGGAGTCTCCTTGGTACATTGTTGCATGGTCAATAGAAGCTGCGATACTATTTCAGGTGGGAAGTACAAAAAACTCTGTATCACTGAAAAACAGTTCTTTAATCGTTATTACTCTTTCCATCCTATTTGATACATTCTTTTTATTTGATATTTCTGAATTTGAAATCAACGAAAACAATTCATACTACCAATTATATGAATGGCTACCCACCACCATTTCTTCCATAGCCATCATCATCGCTCTCTTATTTATCATTCATCGATGGAATAGAAATCAAGAAGATATAAATAATTCAATCTACCAACAAACAACCCTCAGGTATATTCTAAGTATTTTTCTCATCTTTTCCACATTTGTTTTATCGACAACACTTTCCATAGAAAAGTTGCAAGAATATGGGTCGACAATATTTAGTCAAAACACCGAAACAATTGTCGGACTCATCCTATTTTACCTTTTTGCAGCAACTAGGAACGATGCATACAAAAAGATGTTCAACATTCCAATAATTATTGCATTTACATCACTTATTTTCAATAGTACGGAGGTTCTAAAACCGGTACTATTCTTTTCAAACCTATTCTTCTGTGGAAGTGTTGCTTTTATGATTTACACAGAAATTAAGCAGAAAAAAGAAGAAATGGGAATATTCCTTCCTTTGATCTTTATTTTTGCCTTCTATCTAACATTAAGACAATTTATCGAATGCACATCATTTAGCACAGATAATAAAGAATTTGTTCTAATTTGTTATTCATTATTCTATTTCTCAATAGGAGTTATATTAGTAAACAAATATCACTTACCAAAAATGAGTCTTCTTATGACTATTTTACAACTTGTCATTATCATGAGTTGTATATCACAATACTTTATCATCAGTTTAGATAGTTTAGAAGGATTCTTAATGAATATAATGGAAGAAGAAACTACAAGCGACAGTGTTATACCAACAGAGACGAATCTAAGTCTTTCTTACTTGTTTTTGAGATATATGACATTTGGTTTTACACTTCTTTCAACCTATATTTTCTACACCATAAAAAAGAAAGAACCACTTTTCAAAGCAGAATTCTACGACTTATTTTCGGTTTTAATTGTATTAGCAATAGGAAGCATAGAAATCTATTGGATAATGAACAAGATTGGCATGGAAAATTACTATAAAATAGCTATGAGTATTTATTGGGGTCTTATTTCTCTTCTCCTTGTTTATTACGGACTATTCAAAAATATCAAGCACTTGCGCATCACCGGGATTGCCATTTTTGCAGTTACCCTAATAAAGATTTTCTTTATAGACTTGGATCACCTCAGCACATTTGCCAAAGCAATTCTGTTTGTATCGATGGGTATTCTATTGCTTGTTGCTTCATTCTTCTATCAGAAGATTGCTAAAGAACAGGAGAAAAAGATAAGAAATACGTGAGTTCGACGAATTGTAATTAAAAAGAGAATTAAGCTATTATCAATTATTCGTTCGACGTGAATGCACGGATTCTTTGGGTAGAAACAGTATAGGACAAATGCTCACTGCATATTGACAACAAAGTTTTCAAAAGACCATTGCCTTGAGTGTTCTATCTGAGTTGTGTTTTTAAGTTAGCCATTGATAGTTACGATAATAGCACTCTTTCTAAGCAACAGTCTGTCTGAGACGATCATTGCTTCTTTCTTATTTCACTTGAGCTTAGTCACTGGATGAATCCTATCAACAAACGGCACTCAAACAATTTTTTGCTGATGTATTCCTTGTCGCCGACAAACTTTCCGTAAATTCCCTTTACAAAAAAGTCATATTCCAAAGGCTTTCGGTCAGCAATAATTGCAGAGAGAAAGAAGGGCTCTGTAACCGACTGACATACAGCAAATTAACGAAATCAATCAAAAAGTACCGGAAAGTTTATTTACCCCTCGATTTATACTTTTTAATTTAAAATAGTGAATTTATAGAACTCTCCCTAGTAGATTTATAGTCCTCTAAACATGATATTTTAACAATAGTTGCATCTTCATGGACAGATAAGTTGACCTCTTTTAAATAACAAAGAGCAATAAATAGAACATAGAAAATATTACTTATTTCAAAAAATTACAAAAAAAACAAGTAAATTACTATCTTAGCGCCAGAAACTATTATTAGCATAGATATGAAAAAGAAAGTTTATTCAAAATTTCTTATTACACTAATACTTTTCATAGTAAATTTTCTCAACTTGCACGCATTAGATTCCAATGCACAATGTTACTTATTCCATTCAAGCGGAATGGCAGTGTCATCAACCTCCGACAGACCCAAATTGGCTGATTTTGACGGGTCTGAATCGCAGAAGTTTATATTTATCAAATCCGGTTCATATTTCATAATCAAAAGTATGACCACAGACCTAAACATTGCAAAAACAGGTACGTGGGATACCGAGTTTTCAACCTCTACGGGCAATGTAGCGAAGTTCTCCATAGAGAGCGGCGGTGGCAACTACATCAAACTGAAATGTGTAGATAATGATCTCTATTTGGGAACAGATGCTACAGATAGCGGCAGTTCAATCTATTCAGACAAAAACGGAAAAGAGACATTGCACTATTGGTATGTAAGGCATATCTCTAACAACGAAATCATCACAGATGGATTGGAAACTGCGATTGAAAAAGCTGAGCAAAAATTGGCTCAAACCAAAGAGGGTGATAAAGAAGGGGAATTTACCTCATCAGTAAGAAATAAACTTCAAGAAGCAATTAACGAAGCTCAATCTGTACTTCAAACACCAATCAGTCAAACAGACGTTATTGATGCCACCAAAGCATTGACTAGAGCCGTAAATGACTACATCGCCAACCGAAACCATCCATTTGAAGTTGGAACAAAATATTACATCATGCACGCCAGCAACCGTTTTCTGGCAAACGTCAACAATTCGGTCCAAATAAAAAACAGAGACAATTCCACCGCCCAACAATTTGTGTTC
>JAEIGA010007537.1_pt1 | contig 16506 bp, 16 predicted proteins | sample 9270691 | NCBI WGS metagenome assembly JAEIGA01 (sample SAMN17057246, study PRJNA624740) | gut metagenome | biome: biome; isolation source: fecal sample | host: Bos grunniens | place: China: Xizang | collected 2019
CTCGTCACGCTGTTTCCGATGATAATGGAGGTCAAGCTGGTGCAATACTTGAAAGCACTGTCCCCAATGCTGGTCACAGGATAGCCACCGAGCGTGGAGGGAAGCGTAACAGAACCAGACATCGAAGTTGAACAATCAGTAATAGTTGCTTCACCGTCTGTTACAGCATAAGTATAATACCCAGAGGTTGCTGCACTTGCCGGCAGCACGGAAAGCGGCGCGAGGAGCGCCGAGAGCATGCAGATGGCGAGAATGAATGAAGTGAGTTTTTTCATAGTGTTTCTCCTTGAATTGGTGTTCTTGGGTTTTACATTATTTTACACCTTTCGTTTATTTTCGTCAATAGAATAGCCCTCTTGGGACATGTTTGGCAGATTGCTTTTTTTGGAAATATGCCTTATAATATCCAACAACGAGGTGCATTATGATACTAAAATCCTTACATAATTTTATAGATAAAATCCAGGCTGGTGAAGTTGAGATTTATAATGAATTCAGCCTACAACACGAACTTGGAATTTATCTGCGAAAAGTTTTGCCAGATTATAAGGTTCAGTTTGAAAGAAACACGAAATTTTTCAAAATATCAAATACAATCAAGAGAGAAATTGATATCGTTGTTTATAATGACAAAGAAAAATATGCCATTGAATTGAAGCATCCGCGCAACGGTCAATATCCAGAGCAAATGTATTCTTTTATCAAGGATATTCGCTTTATGGAGGAGTTAAAAGAACGGGGTTTCAAAAACACATATTGCCTGACCTTGGTAGAAGACAGCAATTTTTATAAAGGGAATAAAGCAGACGGTATATATGCTTTTTTCAGAACGGGCAAATCAATTGCAGGACGAATTTGCAAGCCTACTGGAACCGAGGCACAATCAATTGATATTGCTAATGAATATAACATAATCTGGGAACAGTGTAACGATTATCGCTATTATATATTAGAAATATAAGAGAAAGGAAAAGTGCTATGACCCTTCATGAATTACTGTTTGGCAAAAAAGAACCTGACAATAAGAAGAAAACCAAAGCACAGATAGAAAAGGAAAAGCGAGAGCGAGAACGAAAATTGTGGGAGCTCGCAGAAGAATACGAGGAAGAAGATTAAAGTTTCTTAATTTTCCTTCTTTTGCACACAGCACCACAGGCTGCAATTAAAAGAAAAGGATGTGTAGAAAATTTCTGCACATCCTTTTTTCTTTTCGTCAATAACAACACCTTTAAAACGGTCTTGCGAAGATCTCCACGCGATTTCGCAGAAAACTCTGTGCGTATTCGGAGAGCATCGCCATGCCGTCGGGAACGTCATCGTGCTTGTTCTTCCCTGCAAGCGTGTACGAACAGAGCATATCCATCATCCTGCCGTAGTCGTCCTTTTTCTTGTACATAGAAGAGTCACGGAAGAGGCAATGTTCCTTCACCCACGCGGAATGGACGATAATCTTGGTCTCCTTATTCCCTGTCGTAAACTTCGTGGTAATCTTGGTAATCCCACCCTTTTCCTTCACGATGGCTTGAATCTCTTTTGCAATTCTGCCGCCGGCGTTGTTATGCTCAAAGCGCGACATCTGCACCTTGTTCGTAAGCAAACAACTCACAAGTCTCGGCTCTACTACATCGGGAAGGCCATTGTCGCACACGCAGTCGGCAATGTAATAATCGTTGCCATAGACATACGCCACGGGCATAAAGGCGTAGTCCTTCCCACGGTCCTTCGTGTCACAGATACTGATAATCCCGTCCGGCGTGCCTTCGGGAAGCTCAAAGTATCGTCTCAATTCATCCTCGGCATACAGAAGTCCCTCTCTTTCAATCGGCTGGTTGAGATACAGCGCACGCCAAGAAACATCGTCCATAATGTCCCTCTGTTCGTGGTAGAACTGTGTGGTGAAGCCTGCGCTATTGCCATAATCGAAATTGCTCTCGTCATTTTCGTCAAGCGCTGACATGACGATAAATTTTGCCCTCTCATTGTTCGCGTACTGTTCCTCCAGCCTTCCAATGACGTCATGCACACTCCAGCGCGTGGCAATGTGCAGTTCCTTGCAATTCCCAATCTTTCTTTGGCGCAGGTCGGTCGTGTATTGCTGCCAAAGTTTGTCCAAACGCTCTTTGCTCATGGCGGTTTCAATCCCGTCCACCAAGTCATCGCAATACAGAAGTGTGCCGGCTCTCACCTTACCGGCATTCCCTGATCCGATAGACGAAAACTCAAAGGTTTCAAATCTCTTTGCTTTTCCCAAGTCGATACGCATGTCCTTGGCGTTCGTGTTTGCAATTTCGATGTTCGGGAACACATCACACCACAAATACTCGCCGTGTGGGTCCAAAATTCTGCCAATCTCGTCATATACACCGCGCAAGAACGAGTTGCTGTGACTCCCTCCCAAGTTCGGGCTTTCGGGATGTCTGCCGCCAATCCAGGAGAGATAGAAAATGGCAAGCGTGGTCTTGCCTGTTCCGGGGGGCATGGAGATGGCAAGCAAATCGAGCTTATCATCCTCCAACTCTTGCAGGGCATCCACAAGGGGCTTTAACTGCTTTCTCCTCGGCAAATAAAAACGCTTGTTCGGCTCTCTGTTCCATTCAACGTACTGCAGGAAACTGTCAAAGTCATTTGGTGCGGCAAAGAGCAGAGTTTTCTTGTAAAGCTGTCTGTACTTCTCCGCGTGTTCGGGGTTGTCCCTTTTATACTTTTGTGATTTTCGCGCGCAGATCCCTCGCACCTTGAAACACAAATCCAAATCCCCCGTGCTGTACGCCACATCAAAGAGCGCCTGCACATTCTTGAACACATCGTGGGAGCGGTTTTCAAGTAACTCTTTCTTTAGCGTTTCAATATCCATCCACATTCCTCCTTAAAAGCAAAATAAAAAAGAGCCACCCATCCGCATTGCGGATAAATGGCTCAAAGGCTCTAGTGTTATGTAATTATCCAAATGTGTGGGCTTGATTCAAGTATATTTCTGCCCGATCAAACTCAACTCCATATGGTGCATCTTGTTTAAGTGTGCGAGTTTCTCCGACACCCAAATCTCTTATATCTTCGGAAAAACAAACTTCTACGATGTTTTCGCCCTTATAGAAGATAACATTGTACTCAACTTCTTCTATTAAAACCTCACCATTGTTAGTAAGATTGATTATTACACAATCGTTACCAATGTTTGTTTCTACCGAACAATTTTCGGAATGGTTTTTGTAACGGGGATTAACCCCAAGTTCGATAGAGTGTGTAGTTTCAAACGAAGCATACTCGTTTGGACATTCCATTCTTGATACAACTGTATATCCCGGCAAGATCATATCGTGACCATCTGTATCAAGATCAATGGTAACACCGTTTGAATCTTTGAAGTTCGTTTGAACATCAAGTTCATCAATTACAACATCACTATTGTTTGTTATAAAGACACAAATGCACTCGTTATCAATCGTGGGAATAGAGCGTATGTCAATTTTGCTTGAAACATCTGTTTGATCGGGCGTAGAGTTGTTGTTTTCCACGCTTGCTGCGGCACCAGTATTAACATCGTCATGCTTTCCGTTATTAATATCATCCTGTTTTCCGTTATCGACAACCTCAATGATACAACCCGACAATGCTAAAACTACAGAAAGCACAAGTAAGATTACAAAAAAATTTTTCATTTTAACCTCTATAAGTTATTTCATTGTTAATATCTGAAAAACCCAATTTCGCCCGTTGCTAAATCAAATCCAATAAACAGGGCAGCAAGTATCATGAAAATGAACAACAAAACCCCCAAGAGCTTAATCGTCTTGTCCTTCGACTTGATGATGTCATTGTATGTCTTATCGTTCTTGGCTATGATGTCCTTGTACATCTGAATCATTTGGTTGTAGACATTGGCATCAACCGTGGGGACGACAACCTGTGGTTGCTCTGCCTGAACGTCAATCTTAATATCATCACCGACAAGATCGCGGAGTTTGATCCCCATCGCATCGCAAAGCATCAGAAGCGTGTCAATGCCGGGGGTGCGAGTTTTGCCCGTGAAGATTCGATTGACCGTGGCTTCGAGCAAGCGCCCCTTGCTGTTTCTGGCAATCTGTGCGTTTGTCAAGCCAAGTCTCTGTTTTTCGGAGAGCAATCTGTCCAGAATCGGCTGAAAATAATCGGTCTGCTCAATCAATTTTGTAGCCCCCATTTGTGGCTTACTGTCGCGCTTTTTTGCACCGATGTAAGCTCAAGATATACATGGATGTAACCCAAACTTTCATGAATGTAACCCGACTTGCAAATTTGGCTATTTACATTCCGTTTGCAATCGGTAAAATCATGATAACCAAATTTACCACACCCACGGAGGATTGTCAATATGACACTCGCAGAACTCAAAAAAATCTTGGAAACCGTGCCCGATGATGCCATTGTCTTACTTGAAGATGCTGACATCAACGACCTGGAAACCACTTCCATTGAGTATCACGCAGACGGGCGCGTGCATGTCATTTTAAGCACGCTGGAGTGATGGCCTTTGCTATCATTATAGCATAGTAGGTGCTCGTTCCATGCCATAAAAGCAAAAGAGCCAGGTCATTTGACCTGACTCTTTTCGTTATCAATCAAGTGATACTGCTAGAATATTTATTATAATATTCGTAGGTTTTTTGAGAAGAAATATTGCAATTTTGAGTAACGATTGTGAGAATTTTATCCACATTAGGATTTTCAATTTCGGCATCTATTGTGGCAATTTCTGATTCTAATCTACTTACCTTATCCTTATACGGCTTAACAGCTGCAGCATAGTTTTGTTGTGCATTAGTTAGCATTACATCTCGTGTTGCGCTGGGCGGGTATTTAGAAAGAATCTCAATTCTCTTGTCAGTATATTTATCTAATTCATAGTCAATATCTGCTTTTAGCTCCGTTATTTCATCTTGCTTTGAGCTTTTGCTTTGTTCAAGAGAATATATATATTGTTGCTTTGCAAGATTGTACTGTGCAACAAACCATTTTTGTGTTAAATCTTCTTGAAGCGCGGGTATCTCTCGCGTTTCAGTTTTTTTACAAGTAGAACAAGTTCTTTTTTCTTGTCCAGCCTTTCCAACTTGTGCAGCCGTAACAGTTTCCCAACTTCCCCATGTGTGTTTACCGGTTGCCGCAATCCTTTTAGTATACAAATAACCGCAAGAACAAGTATATATAATGTATCCATCTTGGGCGCACGTTGCTTCAGTAACTTTTTCAGAATATGAATGCGGCGCAAAATAGGTATAGTCGGACACATAGAAAGCACCACAAGAACAAGTGTGTGTGGTATAGCCCCGCTCGGTGCAAGTGGGTTTAACAACCTTTGTTTTATAGTTATGGGGTTTCGCTCCAATGGTTTCTTTATATTCTGCTCCACAAGAACAAGAAAATGTTTTAATACCTTCAGACTGACAAGTAGCCTCTTTGGAAACAAAGGAAGTATAGCTATGGGTATGTCCTGCAATCAATTTGGGAATATTGCGAGTTTCCGTTTCCTCGCAGTTTTTACATTTTCTTTCTTCCTTACCGACAGATGTTTCTGTTGGCGCTACCTTCTCTACCCAATCATTATAACTATGTCCCTTTGCAATTATGGTATCACTGGTATATTGATCACCACATTCGCAGGAATAACTTGTAAAACCATCTTTATCGCAAGTTGGAGAAATAACAGTTTCTTTATATGTGTGCGCGTGTGGTTCTCCACTGTCAACAATCGGAGGAACATCGTTTGTTTCGTCATCTGTCGGGTTTGTTTCAGATGTTGTACCATCTTGCGATGTTTGATCGCTTGAATCATTAATATTCTGGCCTTCGTCAGCTTCCTGCTCATCAGAAACAGGTGCTTGCGCGCAGCCCACAAGCAAAAACGCGCAGCACAGTAATAATAAAAATGCTCTTTTCATGCTGTTTCTCCTTGTTGTGTATGCAAATAGTTATTCACCTGCATTTTTAGCTTCCAAATATGCTTTGTACTTTTTAAGAGCAGAACGATAATTGGAATAGTTCCTTTTAACGGTTTTGTCCCCGCGCATTTTCGCACTGTTTATTTCATTTGTGCAATGTTCAATTGCTTCATCTACACGCGCATCCAATTCGTCCACGGAGCTGATTCCCATTTCTTTCATAACCTTGTTTATGGATGATTTGTAACTTTGTGCTGTAGTATGCTCTTTGCCACAAACATCCACAACAAATCGAGCAAAATCAGCGAACTGATCGGTCCCGGTCATTAAAATATCATATTCGATATCGATTTTAAAATTGCCGGGATCACTCACAGATGAGGTGCTATGTATTTTCAAGCATTCCAAATATTTTTTATACTCCTCGCCGAACAACTTGTAAAATTGTTCTTGCGCATACTGTTGAAACGCGGGATGCTCAGCAATATCGTTTATTCCATTTTTATGGCAAATGTGACAGCTTTTTTTAGGAGTCAGCACATAATTGAAAGGACAAGTAAAACGTAAGAAATGCGCTTTCAATATTTCATGCGCTTCCTTGTCCAAACCGGACAGATGACGCACGTAACACTCACCATGCGAATCCGTTTCCGCCTTCCAATCGTCATAATCGCCTCTCGGAAAATAAGTTTCACAAATTTCCGCCAAGCCGACTTGTTTGCCATGAACATCATAATTCATCCCGGTGTCGATAATATGAGCAATCTTATACCCGTTGGTGCCAAAACCGGGATCTTTACCATTGATAGCATACGCAGCTTTCGGCTTTTCATATTTCGAATCATGTGGTCCGAACCTGGCAGGAAATTTGCGAGAGAGCATACAAGCTTTGAAATCTTCATATTCAGGAACAAAACCATCCATTGCCATTTTCAAAAAGTATGCAGCAAAGTAGTTATCTGTGTAAAAAAACGAATACGGATGATTGGTTTTGGTGTAAAATCCCCTGCGCAATGTTTTGTAGTTTTTCGAGCCGCCGCATGTATTAGAAAAACAGCGAATAGCAAAAACCGCATCCTCATCGTTACAGTAACGATTCAATAATGCAAACCACTTTTTATAAACATTGATCTCATCCGATTTTGGTAGACGAGGAACTACAAATATTTCCCAAAACTCTTTGATCGTGCCAATCGGCACATCGGTTTTTTTATAACTCTCGACTTTTTTATTCTGGTTAATTTTTTCCAGCTTTTTCTCCAGCTCTGTTTTCATCATATAGCATTCTTCTCCGCTCTCGTCATTTCATATCGCGATTTCCCGTTTAAATAATCCATTGTCACTTCAAATAAGGCGCGAAGGCGTTTTTCATTTTCACTACGAGGTCAATAACGCGGTTCATTAAATCGGGATAGTTCTGTTGGGCATTAAAATCCAGTCCGTCGATATTAACGCAGATTTCGGATGTTTTCTTGTCGTCAAGTCTTCTCCAAAGAAGCCCAAAACCACAAGCGGCCTCAATCTCCTCCTTGCTCGCATAAAACTGGTCATACAAATCCTTATTATCAGGAATCCAAACGCTGACACGGATTTTGCCCTCGGAGTTTACAAGAAAAATGTTTATGCGACACTCAGAGGAGCCCATCGCCACGGAATACCAGTGCGCAGGCTTTGCTTTTCTTTTATTGAACGGTTTCCCCCGTTGTTCCAGAACTTCGTTGAACTGTGTCCAAAACTCGAGCCAGGCTTTATGCGCCGGCTTTAACGCAGTTTTGGCCATCGCTTTTGTGGTCTTCACAAAATCGTTCGGCTGCTCCACGACTTTAAACTGAGGGGCGGGCTCGGAGTCACCAATCTTATAAACATGCACTTCCACGAGGAAAAAGGCCAGGTCATCGTCAGTATGCTTGTTCAACCATTCGATAGCGCTCGCATGCTCCCCTCTCGCAGAGGTGACAATCCAGATTACCACAGAAGCATCCAAAGAGGACGAATAAGTGATCAGCTTTCCGAGGTGGTCATGGTTGGTGGGTTCCAGCTGGTTTTCAATCAAGACGGTTTTCCCGGTGATCTCATCCTTGCAGAGAATATCACAGCGGAAGCTGCCGACAAATTTCTCTGTCTCGACGTCCGTAAGCGAGAGGTTCAGCGCATCGCCAAGCTCCTGGATATTCTCCTCTTTCGCCAGCCAGTTCGAAAAGCCGTACTGCTCATGAGACCAGACGCTTCTGATATCAACTTCTTTTAATTTCCCGAGTTTCATTTTAGTTCTCCTTATAAAACTCTACACTGAACCATTAATCCTATTCCACAGTGGCTTGTCCGTTCATAAGCATAGGGAGTAGCCAGTTACGGAGTTTAATTAGTTCTCGGTTTTCTTTTTGACACTGACCAATTTTTTCGTGAATAGGCGCTACAATTTCCGAGAATGCTTTAGCAACCTCAGAAGGTGGCAAAACAATTCTACTCTGCTCTAAATGATCAGTTGTAATGTGTCCCATTGTTGTTTTTCTTGCTTCTGCCATCTTCACAAAGTTAATGACATATGCCGAAAACTGATGATAAACATATTCCTTTGAAAATCCGTTGATGGGCACCACTTTGAAAATATGTTGGTTAAGTCCAGCATCACTTCCAAACCAATACATGACTTCCAATGTGGCTGACCAAGAAAACAAGATGTCACCGTCAAATATTTTGTGCTTTTCCGGAATATTCACGGAAACCAGTTCGGTTTCTCCTGTAATTCCTTCGTGCATTTCTTTGATTTTTACGACCGGTAGTGCTTTTTCATTTTCTTTTGGTCTATGCTTCTGACAAGCTAATCCATTGATAGGGTCAGCAATGGCATACAAATTACCTACATTCCATCCCTTTGGAATATCTCTTTTGAGTTGGTCATTCCATTCCATTTCACCGCCAGAACTACGATAAGGCATACCTTCCTTATTCGGAAAATCAAACTGTGTAAACCAATAGTCATAAAGTGTTTTTGCCATATGCTCCAACTCGGAACACATACGACTATTATTCGCCACTTTTTCGTTTATAGGCTTCAGAACAGATACAATATTGTTTTGTGTTTTTATGTCAGGATATGAAATCGGCAAATCGCCTTGTTTAGTTATCCCTATATATGCGCGTGTTGAACCAGCACCCGCTCTTTTTTTGATAATATACTGAAAAGCGGGACTGTCAAAATATAGCTTTAGGTAATACGGATTTAATATCTCTTCATTTTTAACTCTGTAATAAGTAACCTGAGGAGTTAAAACAGCATATGGCGTATTGGGTAATCGTAACAACGCCGTTCTACCAATTGTGGCCTTATGAGTTAATAATATATCCCCGTCTTTTGCAAAGCCTTTTCGTAGTGTTTTTGCAGTTGACTCGGTTATATATTTGCAGGTATTATAGTTCACGCTCCCATATTCTAAATCTGCAGCCATTATAAACGGTATCCCAAGAGCTACATAATCTTTTGTAACTGGATGTAATTCTCCATGGTTGCCATCCATTGGTGCAAAAATAACACCTGATTCAACTAACTTAGTAACGGTTGTATTAATCATAAATCACACGCCCCAATTGCTCTTTGATTTCGCTTTCTAAATGTTTGTTTTCATCAAAAAGCTCTTCTAAACGCTCAGTAAGCCCTTTCATTTTTTCAAGAAATTCATCGGGCGTGAGCTCTTCATATTCGATTTTCACATCAAAATACTGGCCAGCAGAAAAAGACATTTTCTTGGCTTCAACATCAGCATAACTAACTACTACGCAAAAATCATCTTCAACTTTTGCTGATTTAAAAGTGTCGATAATCTTTGTAATTTCGTCCTTACTTAAAATAGTCCGCTGATTCTTTCCATCCACTTTAACCGAAGTTCCAAGTTTAGAAGCGTCCATCAAAATAACGTTATCATTTTTATTTTCTTTGTCAATAAAAATTACAGACACATTTGTCCCGGTTCTAGCAAATATATTGGAAGGCATAGAAATTACGCCTCTAAGCATTTTGTTTTTCACCAAATGCTCACGGATTGCGTATGCTATTTTGTTAGAGCGCTTACTCGCAGTCAAAAATCCAGTCGGAACAACAATTGCCGCCTTTCCTTTATCTTCAAGAGAAACAATGATGTGTTGCAAAAACATTAAATAGATAGCCATACTATCCAACTCTTTGGGAGGAATATTAGGGACGCCTGCCCAAAAACGTTTTTTGTAATTTTCGCCGGCAAGTGTATCACGAGTATCAGAGAAATCCACATTAAAAGGAGGGTTGCTGACGATATAATCAAAAGTCGCCAGACCATCACCATTCCTGTTCTTGTGAAAAGGATTCAGCAAAGTATCTCCATGAATAATATTCGGGAGAGAATGAACCAAGTTGTTGAGAATAAGGTTCAAACGAAGAAATTCATTGGACTTTTGGGAAATATCTTGTGTGTAGATAGTACAGTTTTTCTCTCCAATTTCATGAGCAAGAGCTAAAACAAGTGTACCAGAGCCTGCAGCAGGGTCATATGCAGTGACATTGGTTGCACCTTCCGGAACCATTATCTTTGCAATGATACTTGCGATGGAATGCGGGGTATAATACTCCGCATACTTACCGAAATCCTTATTATAGTCTTTGATAAGGTACTCGAAGATCTGAGCAAAGAAGTCGTACTTCTGCTCAAAGACGCTTTCAAAACTGCAATTTGCAATCTTATCGATTATTGCGCTGCAGAAACCATCCTTTTCCTCAACTTCAATAACGTGCTGAGAAATGCCGTTAAACAGACTCATTTTAGACTGACCACCGGTTCTGATAGAGAAGATATCAATATTGAATGCAGCGATATCCTTTAATGCTTCGTCAAAAAGGGTGTGGAAATTCTCTTCATTCTTATGGTTGAACAAATAAGAAATGAAGTGTGTCTTTTTTAGCTTTGCTGTATTTGGCTCGAAGTTTAACAAAAACAGCTCGTAATCATCGTCACTCATTTTAGACAGTCTTTCTTCAACCTCAGCAGATGAAAGACCTGCCAATGATTTATCCACTTTCTTTGCTTCAAAAAGGAACTTGTCATTGAGAAATTTATACAGAAACACTTCAGTAATAATCTTGTATTCACTGGAAGCATTTCCCAAGCCCTTATTGGCACAAACCGCCTTAAGGTTATCTATCATTTGTTTGGTTTTTAAAGTTATATTCATATCCATTATGACGCAAAGTTCCTTTCGGTAAAGTATTCATTTGAAATACATATACCCACGTATTTAACTTGGGAAGCGGTATATTTCAAATCGTGCTTTTCAAACTCTTTCTTTATCATCGGGAACATACCCTGCATAAAGTAAGGTTCATTGTCAAGCAGATGGCTGTTTGCGATAATCTGTGCATCAACGCCATGCTTTAAGCTCAGTAGAATTTGGTTGATAACAATATCACCTGCAATGGGAGGAGGCGTTTCACACAGACGTTTATGGGTTCGCATAAACTTCACGTCACCCTCGTATTTTGCGGCGAGCATACTGTCGGAATGATTCTTGCGTTCAGCTTCTTTTCTGATGCGCTCAAGCTCTTCCATATCCGCCTTCATTTCATCCGCCGTCAGTTCTTCAATATTCTTTTTTGCAAGTAAACGCTGAAGTTCTTCAAGCAAGGTGATATACTCAGGATCTTTAGGATCCAAAGTGTTTTGAACTGCTCTTCGAGTACGCTCAAGAGTTTCACGGAATCTGTCTGCAATAATCAACTCGTTTTCAGAAACCTTTTTGAATCTAAACTCAATTTGGTCTAAAGCAAGATTCAAAATAGCACTCATATCTTGGGCTTCTTCCAAGACTTGCTTTTGATTCATAATACTGAGCCGATTGCGAACCTCATTATAAAGAGCAGAGATTTTATTGAGATCGAATTTGTCGCTAATATCGTCGTAGCCAAACAACTTCGCGATATTGAACAGTTCTTTGTACAGTTCAAACGCGTGGCGAACATCAAGAAGTTCTTTCTTATCGTCAATCGCCGATATCTGTTGAGAGAAAACTTCGGCATTATCTGTATCAAACAAGAAAAGTTTCTCTTTGATAATTTCCAAGTCTTTTGCGATAGCTTCTCTAGACTTAAAGATGTTATCGTACTGCTTAAAGGCATCCCCAAGCTCTGCCTGTAATTCATCAAAATACGCTTTGTTGGTTTTATCGAACTCTGCACGAATATCAGCAAAATCGACTACATAACCATAGCGATATCCCTTGTAAGGACGATTCACTCTCGTTAATGCCTGCAGCAAGTTGTGATCCTTGATAACACGACCAAGATACAATTTTTTAAGTCTCGGTGCATCAAAGCCCGTAAGAAGCATATTGTAAACGATGAGGAAATCGATAGCTCCTTTTTTGAATGCAGTTACATAGCTTTGTCGGGTTTCTTTGTCATCTACATCGTGAAGAATCAGTGCAGAAGAGAAATCGCTATTTTGCATTTTTTCAAATACGACTTTTGCTTGATCGGAAGAATCGCAAACGATCATGCCACCGATAGTATCATCATTTATGGCAATGCGTGATTTGCGGAAATCATCCGTTATATATTCTACAAGAGGCTCAACATACGCGGGATGAGCATACATATCCTTTTTCTGCAAAGAGCCTTTCAGCATCTCAATACTGTCAAGAGCTTCCTGCATTTTCTTTCTGTATGTGGTAGAAACACCCTCACGAATGAGCTTTAAAGTATAGCCGTCAGCAATGGAACGGTTATAGTAATATTTGTGGATGTAATTACCAAACACAGCTTTAGAATCATATTTACTTCCGGTAACAAGTCTGCCTTCATCGTCATAAATAGTACCGATCAAAGGAGTGCCGGTAAGGGCAATCATCACAGCCTCGCTATCAGAAGATAAGAGATTTGCAAGGAATGAGCCTGTGGGTTTATAGCTACGATGGGCTTCATCAAGGAAATAAATGCGCTGTACATTTACGGCATAGTCAGACTTTTTGACAATAGATTCTTTTGAAAATTTTTGAATATTGACAACTGTAATAGTTGCTTTACCCGTATTGTTAAATGTTCCGGTAGTTTGAATATTTTTAACAAAATCTTCTTTGGAGTTGATTTCTTCAACTCCAAGCCCACGTGCGCGAAATTCATTGGCAGCTTGAGTTAACAAATCCAAGCGGTCAACAACAAAATAAAATTTCGCAATTGTACCACGCTTTTGGAAATAGTCGGTCAAGTAACGAACATTATAATAAGAAAGCGCAGTTTTACCACTGCCTTGAGTGTGCCAGATAATGCCGTTTTTAACGCCTTGATTTAGTTTGTTTTCAATCGCTTTGGTTGCAAAGAACTGCGGATACCGCATCAAATGCTTTTCAAGGTGTGCGATACCGTTTTCATCTGTTTTTTCTACATATGCAATCGCATACTTTAAGAACGTCAAAAGTCGCTCAAAAGAGAACAGCGAGGTTATAATGCTATTGGTGGGTGTATCAATAGCACGGTTCGTAATGTATTCGGGAGTGTGTTTGATAGAAACCAAGTTGTTATCTTTAAGGATGAAATTTTCTTTATCTTCATCAACTTCAGGAATTGATGCAATCAGGTTTGGATCTTCCTCCCGGAAATGACTGAAGAACAGTTTTTTATAACTACTTGCAGCATAGAACGCCCCCGCCAACGGAACAACCTCATTATCATCATAAGGACTGTTGTTAGAGAAAACCATAATTTGGGTCAGGTTGATAAAACGGCGGAATTTCACATTCTGAACACGGGTGTTCATTCTGTCATACTCAGCTTTAATACCGTTTTTATTGTTCGGCTTCTTAACCTCAATAAATGCAAGCGGAATACCGTTCACAAGCGGAATGATATCAGGGCGAAACTCATCAGAACCATTCTTATAGGTGAGCTCTGTCACAACATTAAAACTGTTTTTTATTCCGTAGAAGTCATCAAAGTCAATAAGTTTAATCCCTTTATATCCGTTCAACAAAATGGAATAAAACGCCCTGCCAATATCTTCATTGTCCAGAACAAGTTTGAGCTCGTTAACAAGTTTTTGGGTATCTGCAAGAGTATATTCAATACCGTTAATTCTATTTATTGCGGCACAAAGCAGATCAATAAAGATATTTGTATCTTCATCGATCAAATCCTTGCCCGTGTAATTTTTGAGAGATAAATACTCGTATCCTAAACGAGTAAAATGCACCAATGCAGGAATCTTTACACGCGAGTTTTCATTATGTGGCATCGCGCAAACCTCCTTATAAACAACTCTCATAATTCTTCGACTAAGCAATCAGGGGGATTTTAAGGTTTGAAAAATCTCAATTTAGCATTGCACTAAAGCACGCTCAAATTACTCTTCGATTTCGTCTTCTAAAAATTTTATCTGCTCTTCCAACTTTTCAATAATCTCCAAATTCATTTTCTCTCTGCGCTCATACTGAATATCTTCAAACAATTCCGTAAGCAAAACTACGGCGAAAGCTGCAACAGTTAATACATCTTGACAATCAAACAATAGTGTCTCTAATGGGTTGATTACCAAAATACAAAAGAACAACAAAAACCCAACAAAATCATATCTAAATGACTTTTTAGAATCCTTTAAAACAATCTTACTTTTTTCCGAAACTAATTTATCAATTGATGCTTGAATTTCTTTTTCTTCTTCAAAATGTTTTTCTTTGATTCCCGGTTGCTTAATTTTTTCGCCAAGCAATCCCGCCAACTTTTTATAACGGCGTTTGTAATCAATTAGCAAACTTAACATTTTCTTATCACTTTTCTCACATGACTTATAAAAAGCAGAAAAAGAAAACATATATGACGCTACAGTAGCAGCTAAAACAATTTTAGGCCACGCCGGAAATGGAAGTGAACACGCACTCATTATTATATGAATTACCGTACAAATCAAAAGAAATGTAACGTATGCCCAAACCATTGGCTTTTTTGTTAATTTCATAATCCCTCTTTTTATAAAATTTATTTTTCTGTATATACGATTTCCATGATGTCATCGAAGGTGCAATTGAGGGCGACGCAGACTTTGGCAAGGATTTCTGTGGTGACGTTTTCTCCTTTGCCCATTTTGGTGATGGAGGCGGTGCTGATGCCTGCCAACGCGCAGAGGTCTTTTTTCTTCATATCTCGGTCAATCAAGAGTTTGAAAAGCTTCTTGTAGCTTACTGACATTTGCTTTTCTCCTTTTAATTCAAAAACTTTCTTTTTCGCCTTATTCCGGAAGTGAGAACATGTTATTTGAGGACTTCAAAACATACCGATCAATGTTTTCTAAAATTTCAATCCATTCCTCAATCTCCGGTTCTTCAACATCTTCTCGACACAAGTTGTCTCCAATATTGAAGCCGTGATCAACCATTTCACCGTCCCACATATAATAAGTTTCATCTTCTTCTAAATTAAATGCCTTAACTGCAAAAACCAAATCTTCGAAGGTTGCAAAACCAGTGTTCCCTTCATCAAATGTTTCTTTAATTTTTTCATAAAGAATCGTAGAATCGTCTTGGCAATCTTCGAAATACTCATCAAATTTTTCTCGAATATCGTCTTCTGTTAAATCATAGAGTTCTTCAATTGCTTCATCAAAAAAATGGATATTAAAGCCGAGCTTATTCATTAATTTTTCCGCATTACCCTTTGCGACACCACTTGGGCCATGGAAATAATTGATAAAAATATTTCCCCCCGTAATAACCGGGGTTAAATAAATTTTCTCATTGGAGATCATAAAGTTAAAACAATCATAATCAAAAATAGTATTTTCATATTTAGGATCTTTTGAAATCTTTTGTACAAGTTCTTCAAAGCGCTTTCTATCAACAATATTAGTGGAATTCATCTATTTTCTCCTTTGACAATATCGAACATAAAAAATGCCCTACCGTTTGGCAGGGCACCGATTTTGCGTGCAATTGCCAAGCGCAACGCTCGGCAGCGTTGTCTGTGATTATACTACAAAATCTTCCAAACTTCAAGAGAAAATCGAACATACGTGCGATTTTTCGCATTCTTGCGAGTTTTTGAAAAAGGTGATATAATACGCTCAAATCGATACTCAAACTGCTTAAATAAGGAGAAGCATATGGCTGGGAGAAGAATCGTTCATTGTTATAAATGTGGCAAAAGCATCGACAAAAAATATGCGAGATTCGCCTATAACAAAAAGACACGAAGATATACGTGTCATCATTGTGTTTCAGGGACAAGCCCAGAATCAGTATTTGCCCCGCCTTCGGAAAAAACATATAAGTTTTCAGGCGTTGTCCAAAAAGTCTGCGGCATCATTTTAATTGTTCTAAGCCTACTGCTCACCTTAGCGCTTCCGCCCGTTGGTATCATTGGTATTGCACTGGGTGTCTTTTTCCTTTTCTCAGGTAAAAAGCACACAAAGAAAGCAAAAGAAATGTCTAAACGCGAAGAATAAGGAACGCACAATGATAGAAGCACGCAAAGACAGATATTATCGGTTGAACTTATACAAAGCTGTCCGCGACAAGGGGTGGACAAGCGAGTATATGGATCAGACAGACTCACTTTTCAAGATATTAACCGAAGAAGAAC
>JAEIGA010007538.1_pt1 | contig 16504 bp, 14 predicted proteins | sample 9270691 | NCBI WGS metagenome assembly JAEIGA01 (sample SAMN17057246, study PRJNA624740) | gut metagenome | biome: biome; isolation source: fecal sample | host: Bos grunniens | place: China: Xizang | collected 2019
AGCCCTGTCCCTGAGGGAGCCTTTGACATAGATCCTGCTGTCCGTGTTTTTTCCTCTCTGCACAGCCACGTAATTAATGTCCATCAGATGATCCTGATCCGCCATATATCCTGTATTTACGGTAAACAGGGAGTCATCTCCGGCCTGGTCCGCGTAACAGCCTGTATAGGTCTTCGCGCAGCCCAGCTCCATCTGTACAAAATCGAAAGACGCCTTTTTTCCCACTACCGCAGCTGAATCATCGAGAAGAACGAAACCGCTGCCGAGAAGATTGACTTTCATTAGATGAACGACAGCCCCCTCTTCCAGGATCACTTTCGTTTCGATCGCAGCATGTCCTTCTGCGTTCCTCTCAGAATGATAATTCAGAAGGAAGGTGGATTCGGACCCTTTTCCTGCATAAATAATCTGCTGAGCGGCTGCCTTGGCTCCACTTCCGAAATCCCAGGAGAGAATGACCGGTTTATCCGGTTTCTGGTTTTCTCCTACTGTGAAAATGTCCGTCTCAGGAACCAGCTTTTCGATCAGTTCTGTATAGTCGCCGCCCAGACCTGTCGCAAAAGCCTGCTCCTGATAAATCGCTGTTTTCCCGGCGATATAGTTTTCTCTTCTGATTCCCTGAGTAAATCCGTCAGCCCATGCCGCCGCATCCGCAGTCGGCTTTTTCTCTGTCTTCACCTGCTCCGTATTCACCGCTTTGAACACAGCCTCTTCTGAGACCTCAGGCAGTCTGCTCAGATCCACATGGGCGCGGTTCACACCCAGTCGATTCCATGTCAGGGCAGGCAGACGATTTACAATCACACTGTTAGTATTTGCCGTCATCACGCCAGATTCCCCTCCATTTCAAGCTTGATCAGATTGTTCATCTCCGCTGCGTATTCCAGAGGCAGCTCCTTGCTGATCGGATTTGCAAAACCGGAAACGATCATGGCACGCGCTTCTTCCTCTGAAATACCGCGACTCATCAGATAGAACACTGCTTCGTCGGAAATGCTGCCGATCTTGGCTTCATGTCCGATATCACAGTCTTCGGTGCGGACGTCCATCTCCGGAATGGTATCCGAACGGGAAATATCGTCCAGCATCAGGCTCTGGCAGTCGACAGAAGACTTGGCTCTCCTGGCGCTCGGACGGATCTCCACAGCGCTTCTGAAGGTTCCGATGCCTCCATCCTTGGACAGGGACTTGGTTGTGACAAGTGAAGAGGTTTCTTCTCCTATATGGACCATACGGCAGCCGGTATCCAGATCCTGTCCCTTTCCGGAGAAAGTGATGCCAGTGTACTCGCAGTCGGCGCCCTTTCCCTTGAGAACCGTCGTAGGATACAGATAGGATACATGAGAACCAAAGGAGCCGGAAACCCACTCCATACGGCCGCCTTCCTCCACGATGGCTCTCTTGGTATTGAGATTATACATATTCTTGGACCAGTTTTCGATCGTCGAATAGCGCAGTCTCGCATTTTTCTTTACATAGAGCTCGACACAGCCGGCATGCAGATTGGCGACGTTCCATTTAGGAGCCGAACAGCCCTCGATAAAATGCAGGTCTGCGCCTTCGTCCACGATGATCAGTGTGTGTTCGAACTGACCGGCGCCCTTCGCATTCAGTCTGAAATAGGACTGCAGCGGGATATCCACCTTAATCCCCTTCGGAACATAAACGAAAGAACCTCCGGACCATACAGCCCCGTGGAGCGCTGCAAACTTATGATCCGTCGGTGGGACCAGCTTCATGAAATAATCCCTGATCATATCGGCGTATTCGCCTCTCATGGCTGATTCGAGATCTGAATAAACGACACCGTGCTCGGCGACGAAATCCTGGAGATGATGATAGACCAGCTCAGAATCGTACTGCGCTCCGACGCCTGCCAGATATTTGTGCTCTGCCTGAGGAATCCCCAACTTGTCAAAAGTGGACTTGATTTCTTCAGGCACATCTTCCCAGCTCGCCTTCATATCCGTTTTCGGACGGACATAGGTAATGATATTATCCATGTTCAGTCCATCAATTGGAGGACCCCAGTCAGGAACCTGCATTCTGTTGTAAATCTCAAGAGAATCCAGACGGAACTGGTGCATCCATTCCGGATCATTCTTTTCTTTTGAGATCTGATCTACGATATCTCTGGTGAGACCCTCATCGACCTTGTAGTAATCTGTTCCTTCATCTCTGAAATTATAGATGGAGGCACTTTCCCCATTGATATAGGCATTGATATCGTCGATGTCTGTATCAATAGGAGGATCGTAATGGATCGCACTGTCTTTTACAGTATCAGTCATTTACTTTGCAGCCTCCTCAATAAACTTTTCAAATCCGTTCATGCTGATCTCCTGAATCAGTTCCGGACCGCCTGTCCTGACCATGTGTCCTCTGACCAGGATATGTGTATAATCGACATTCAGGGCTTCCAGGATCTTCGCATTGTGTGTGATGATCAGGAGAGCGCCGTCAGTCTGCTTCTGATATTCTTCGATACCCTTTGAGACTGTACGGACCGCGTCGACATCAAGCCCCGAATCAGTCTCATCAAGAATGGCGAACTTTGGAGAAAGCATCAGCATCTGCAGGATCTCCGCCTTCTTTTTTTCACCGCCTGAAAAGCCGACATTCAGATCACGCTCTGCGTAGGACGGATCCATTTCCAGCAGATTCATCGTCTCTTCCAGTTTTTTCTTGAACTGAAGGAGCTTCATCGGTTTTTCGGAAACCTGGCGCATGCCGTTTCTTATAAAGCTTTCCAGTGAAATGCCAGGCACCTCCAGAGGATTCTGGAAAGACATGAACATGCCGCTTCTGGCTCTCTTATCTGTTGTAAGACTGGTGATATCCTCTCCGTTGAAGATGATCCGGCCATTAAGCACCTGATATACCGGATTGCCCATGATCGCATTGCCGAGAGTCGATTTGCCAGCCCCGTTCGGCCCCATAAGAACGTGGATTTCACCCGCGTTAATCGTAATATCCACATCATGAAGGATCTGTCCGTCCTCAATACCGACCGACAGACCCTTTACCTGAAGTAAAGAATCCGACATATATTCTACCTGCCTTTCACTAAGCAAAGAAAGCTGTTCTGATCATCACATGCTGTCTCCGGCCGCCTTCCCGGTCCGGTCACTCCTGCCGGCAGCAGCCATCGACAATCCGGAAATCATGTAATGTCTCCTGTATAAAAAATGAAAAAATAGTGTTTATAATTTATTGACTTTAAAAGGTCACCTTATATAAATTACAGTAAAATGCGTAAAAGTCAATATAAAAAGCGAATCCTGATGAAACTTGCGGACTGTTTTTTCCCATAAGAAAAACAGGATTATAAGAGTCCTGTCCGTCCTGTATCCGATCTCTGCAGAGAAAATCCCGCTGCTGACACAGTCTCTCATTTCCCGGCACCGCCGGATCCGTATGATTCGATGCAGTGCAGAATGGATCTGTCATTCCGCGCCCTTTTTTCTTACTATAAATATGTACCCATCTGACTGTTGATTATACCATGTTATCCGGGGATTATTTCAAGTCTGGAATAAAAGTAAGGAAAAATCCATCCGCGGCGGTCTGCTGTTCAGTGATCGGCCAGTAGCGAAAGGAAAGGATCCTGCCCGGAAAGGAGTCCTGAAGGAAGCGACTTTCGAGCCATTTTGTCAAAAGGTCACAGACCCAAGCGGAACAACGTACTAAGAGACAGCAGAATTTTCACGGGGTGTCCAAATCCCGTGAAAATAATGAAGCAATTGTCTGAACCGAAAGTCAGGGGAGTTTCGGTGAGTTTGCGGAAGGGTCTGCTGTCTCCCGCGATGTGGTCTGATGACCTTTCAAAATGGTGAGAGGAGCAACGAAGGACTCCTTTCCGGGCAGGCTATTCTTTTTCCTGGCCGATCGTTGAACTGTAACCGCGGCGGTCTGCTGTTTACGGCCTGATGGACTCTTTGTATGAACGCGGCCTGTTTCAGTATCTCGAATAAGAGTCTGACTCTCCGATCCAATCAGGCCTCCTTTATCGGGTCGAAGGATCCTCTGAGATACCGGTACTTCCGGTCCATTCGGAAGATAAAGAACCAGGAGATGCAAGAGGAGGCAATCTCCGCCACCGTTACAGAAGCCCAGATCCCCCTGATTCCAAAGATCAGAGGCAGAAGAATCACGGAAGCCATTTCAAAAACGAGGGTCCTCATAAAGGAAATGACAGCAGAAATCCTCCCGTCATTCAGAGATGTGAAAAAGGAGGAGGCAAACATATTGTTTCCTGCAAGCAGGAAACTGAACAGAAAGATGCGAAAAGCCGTCACTGTCATATTCAAAAGCCCCTGGTCGTAGCCGACGAAAACAGCGGAAACCGGCTTCGCCATCAGTTGAGCCAGAAGGAACATCAGAACGCCTCCCGTTGTTTCCAGCTGAAATCCTTTTCTCATCAGACTGTTCAGTTCTCCGTGATGACCGGCGCCGAAATGGAAGGAGGTGATGGGAGCAGCGCCCAGAGTATATCCGTACATCACGCCCAGAAATACGAACTGCACGTACATCAGAACCCCGTATGCGGCCACACCGTCCGCCCCCACATACTTCATCAGCTGCAGATTGTAGACCATACTGACCAGAGACATGGAGACCGTCGTCATCAGTTCTGAAACGCCATTAAAGCAGGCCTTCCGGACAGGAGCCATTTCCAGACGGCAGGGGCGGAAGCGCAGAAGGCTGTCATTGGGACTGCAGAAATAAATAAAAGGCAGGATTCCCCCGACAAACTGAGACAGATCCGTAGCAACGGCCGCTCCGATGATCCCCCATCTGAAAACGCCTACAAACAAAGCGTCCAGAACCATATTCGTCACTCCGGCCGCAATCATGATTTTCAATCCAAGTCCCGGCTTTTCCGCCGCCGTCAGAAAAGACTGGAAAAGATACTGCATCTGCAGGGCAGGAAGAAAAAGGAAACAAACCCTCCCATACAGGATGCAGTCCTTCAGAATGCTGTCATCCGCTCCCAGAAGCAGGGCAATCTCCTCCATCCAGATCAGGCCCACGACCGCGAAAATGACCGATGAAACCAGAGCCAGCTCCACCATCATGGAAAAATACCGTCCGGCATCATCGTTTCTCCCCTCACCCATCGTCCTGGCCACCAGAGCGGTTCCACCGGTACCAAACATGGTTCCGATCCCGCCCAGGATCATCAGGGCCGGTACGACCAGATTCACAGCGGCAAATGCGTTTTTTCCCACAAAATTCGACACAAAAAGTCCGTCCACTATGTCGTACATGGAGGTAAACACCACCATGGCCATCGTCGGAATGCAGAAACGCAGCAGTTTCCCGATCGTAAAATGTTCTGACAGCTGGATTCTGTTTCGTTTCTTTTGCATAAGTCCTCCTGTACGGCTGGTCATTCCGTCATATCAAAGAACAGAGACCGGAGATTTTTCAGACTGTCATCAGAGTTTTGTCGAATCTTTTATAAAAAGAATGTATAATTGGATAGATTGTTCCTTCATGAACATGGTCTGTTCATGAGGGTTCGCCGGACCGAATGACGCCGCTTCCGTCTCTGACAGAAGCGGGGGTGGTGTATCAACAGAAAACTGCGGATTTTCGACCGGAAACACGCTTTGACATGATCAGCCCGCATTCTCCGGTCTGTGATCATGCATCCGATCATCAATAGATTTTTTCATCAGGAGGTAATCATATGTTTATTACATGTTTCGATCTGGAAGGTGTCCTTGTTCCTGAAATATGGATCGCGTTTGCGGAAGCGACGGGCATACCCGAGCTGAAGAGAACGACAAGAGATGAACCTGACTACGACAAGCTCATGAAGTTCAGACTTGACATTCTGAGAGAGCACGGACTCGGTCTCAGGGAAATCCAGGATACGATTTCCACGATCGATCCCTTTCCCGGAGCCAGGGAATTCCTGGACCAGCTCAGGGAGATCACTCAGGTCATCATCATCAGTGATACCTTCATCGAGTTCGCCGGGCCTCTCATGAAAAAGCTCGGCTGGCCGACGATCTTCTGCAACAGTCTCGAGGTCGCTGACGATGGAATGATTACCGGATATAAAATGAGAGTGGAAAAGTCCAAGTACACGACTGTAAAAGCTCTGCAGTCCATCGGCTACGATACAATCGCCTCCGGCGACAGCTACAACGATCTGGGGATGATCAAAGCCAGCAAAGCAGGCTATCTCTTCCGCAGTCCGGATTCCATCAGGGAGGATAACCCGGACATTCCTGCTTACGATGATTACGCCGATCTGCTGGACGCCATTAAAGGAGTACTCTCAGAATGAACAGGAAAGGAAAACTGTATGGTGTCGGAACAGGTCCCGGAGATCCGGAACTCCTGACCCTCAAAGCGGTCCGGACTGTAAAGGAAGCCGATATCATCGCCATTCCCAATGACGACCCGGAGGACTGCATCCCATGGAAGACAGTCACCACAGCTGTCCCTGAGATCAGGAACAAGAAGCTCCTGAAGGTTCCTTTTCTGATGCAGAGGGACCTGGAAGCCAGAAAAGCCGTCAGAAAACAGAATGCCGACCGGATCGCCGCCCTGCTGGACCAGGGATTTCATATCGCATTTCTTACGATAGGAGATCCTTCGATCTACACAACCTACAGCTATGTGGCCGCTCTCCTGTCTCCACAGGGTTATGACTGCGAAATGATCAGCGGCGTTCCTTCTTTCTGCGGCGCCGCTGCCCGTCTGAATACCACTCTCTGCAGTGATCAGGAAAAACTGGAGATCATTCCTGGAGGCGGACATGCAAAAAGGGAAGAGGAAGACCCGTCAGAAGAGACTCCCGAAGAGTATTCTGAAAGCAGTACCCCGCCGGAAGGGTCCGGTCGTCCCGGTTGCGGAAGCGGAGCAACCCAGATCTATATGAAATACGAATCCCTGTTTCCGGACCTGATCGAAAAACTCGATCAGAGAGGCGAGAATCCGCTGATCATCGAGAAATGCTGCCTTGACAGAGAGCGCGTATTCAAAGATCACCGGAAGCTTCCCGGAGATATCGGCTATTTTAATATCGTCATCTCCCATAATGACGGAAAAAACCGCTGATCACCGTTTCTGCGACATGACAGATCATCTGTATAATTGAAATGCCTGAGCCGGATTGTTCCTGTACTCAGGCATTTTTTCTGCATTGTGCCTCTTTCTCTCTGCCGCTCCGGATTGTCCGCTCTGGCTGCCGCTCCGGAATACCCCCTTTCACCTGATCAGTTGGCGATCGACTGATGGGCCCCGAAGTCTCCGTTTCTGAGGATATCAAAATAATAACCGCTGGACAGAGCCCACTGAAGGAATGGCTCGACTGCATTTTTTGTAAACTCATGCGTGTCGTGGCAGAGAACAATAGACCGGTCATTCTTCATGACGCCTTCCTTCATATTCTCGACAATCTTATTTGAGTCCTTAAGACCGCTGGCATCGCCGCTGGAAACATTCCAGTCGAAATAGGTATAATTCTGTGAGGTCGCCTCATTGGCCAGCCGCGTCATGATCCCTTCGCAGTATTTCTTGCTGACCGTATTGGAACTGCCGCCAGGGAAGCGCATGATCTCCACTCGGTATCCGATCTGATTCTCGATCACGGCGTTCATCTTATGAAAATCATCCCAGTAAGCCTGATCATTACTGTAGACCTGATTATAGGAATGGGTATAGGTATGGACGCCGATCGCATGTCCTCTTTCCGCTTCTTTTCTAATCAGACTGTAGTACTTCTCACCGGACGTAGCAGTGACGAAGAAAGTCGCTTTAACCCCGTATTTATCGAGTATGGACAGGATCTCCTCCGTGAATTTTCCGGGACCGTCGTCAAAAGTCAGATAAATGATCTTCCGGCCTTCCGGAAGCGCCTCGGGAACTACCGGCTCATAGTGCTTTACAGTTACCAGTCTTTCCGCGACTGTCATCTGTCCGTCCTCATCTACTACAGAATAATTGAGAAGATAACTGCCCGGTGTCTGCGTATCGACCTGGCCGCTGACATGAACACGGTCTGTAATATAACCTTCTGTATCATCGGTAGCTACATAGCCATCTTTAAAGCCAAAGGCGTCATACACAGTCAGACTGCTGCCGCCGTAAAGTCCGATGACCGGCGATGTATCGCTGCTGCTCACCGTATCATACATACTCATACTTCTTGCCTGGACCAGGTTTTCTTTGACTACGACAGTCCTTTTCACACTGACTGTTTTCCCCAGATAAGAAGCATTATAATTCACAACATAGGTACCCGTCTTACTGCTGTCTACCTTTCCTTTCTGATGGACCGGAATCTTCCGCTCCAGACCTGTCAGAGTATTCTTACAGGTCGCCTCAGCACCTTTCTCTATGTATTTGTCTCCCTGATACAGCTCCAGTTGCGATGGACCGTTCAGTTTGATCTTATAATCCCATCGCTCCGGAGACATCAGATAGATATAAAAGCCTCCAAGAATCAACAGGATCAGGAGCAGGATAATCACAGCCATCATTTTTCTTTTGGTAAAGAGTTCGGACTTCCGGGCTGTACTGACTGCCGCGGCAGCGTCTGAAGAATCCCCGTTTACCAATTTAGAATCCTTCTTTCCGGATCCTTTCTGCACCGCCATGCTCTCCGCGGAAGCGGCTTTCTCCTTATCCATCAGAGGGGAAGTATCCGATTCCGGTCCGGTCTCTTCTTCCTCCTCTTCATCTTCTTCATCCAGCCAGTCTTCTTCCTCGTCCGCAGGATCGATGCTGTCTTCCGGGTCTGCAGGATCGTCAAGGCTGTTTTCTTCTGTATGATCAGACAGGAATTCGTCATCGTCTCTGATACTGTCCACTGGTTCTTGTTCTGTTTTTATATTTTTCTTATCAATGTCTTTCTCATCCATTTGTACTTTTCACCAGTCCTTCCAGACTAACTCTACAAATAAAACAACGCAGATTTCAGGAATCATTCGATTATCTGCGTTGTTTTATTATAGTACAAATGAACTGCAAAGTACATTCATGGATATTTGATACATGTTTTTTCCTTAGTTCCTGTTACTGTTCACCCCCAGCGGACTTCCGGATAATAGCAGGAATATCCTTTATTGCAGTAGGTAACAGGATCCCCCGGCAGCTGCATATACTGAAGGTATTCCTCCTCGCTGCTGCACTGGGAGGCGATCTGTATATTCGCGGAAGTCAGCTGAATATCTGTCAGGACCTCTTCCATATCATCCAGTCTTCCGACGATCTTCAGCGCGCTGACCCCCATTTCCATGAAACGGTAGACAGCACACTGGCCGCAGGCAAAAGCGTGGAATTCTGTGCAGAAACTTCTGTGCGTACCGGCCATTCTCTCCTGAAAAGAGGGATCCCGGGCAAGGATTCCGGCCTCCCCGTGACGGATACTGTAGCAGAGAGCGCCCTTCTCCCCTCCGTGCATTCCCAGGCAGCTGAAATCAGCGTAATGACAGCCATTTCTCATGAAAAAGACTTCATACTCAAGCTGCGGTTCGGCCTGGATGACACCGGCGATCTCCACAGAAGTCAGTTCTCTCGGAAGAATGATCCTCTGCATGCCCTGTTTTCTGTACCATCCAGCCAGATCTCTGTTCAGGATCCCGCACATAGTGCTGGCGACAGGTTTCATTCCTTCATTCCGGATCATGGGGATCATTTCCGGAACACTGGTGATCACTCCGTCCACTCCGAATCCGCCAAGAATCTTTAAAAAGCCGCCGATCCACTCCAGCTGTTCCACGCTGTAACCGGGCGCATTCATTGTGATATACAGAGAAGCTCCGTTTTCATGCAGCTTTTCTGAGATTCTGCCGATATCCTCGATGGTATAGCGGTTCGCTGTATCCTTAAAAAGGGTGAGACGATTGATATCACTGTATTTTCCGAATGTTTCGGTCCAGGCTTCGTCATAAAACCCCATATAAAACTCTTCCGCCCCGCTTTTAAGGAAGGCAGACATAAACTGTTCATCATTAAACGGCACCAGGATTTTCATTACAGCGTCCTCCCTTCCATTTCCAGGAATTCACGCAGCGGCCAGTAAATATACCGGTCAGCCGGTCTGCTGGAACGAAAGTCACCGGGAACCGGCGTATAAACTCCCTTTCCTGCATGGATCAGCTTTGCTCCGTCAGCATCTGTACAGATCAATGCATCCATGCATTTGAGACCGCAACGCATTTCTGTCCGGAATCTGCGAGTCTCCGGATTGATCGCAGAAGCAAATTCGCAGTATTGAGTGCAGGTAACATAAGAGAATGGATAATGATAATAGATCTCGATTTCTTCAGGGACTGATGAGACATCCATTTCTGAAGAACAGATATCCAGTTCTACTGCATCCACCCTGCCTGCAAGAATCTGAGGAAAGAAACAGACGGTTTTTTCCTCCTGCTGTTCTCTGTAACGGGGATCCCGGTAGTTTTTAAAAAAGAGCCTGCCTGCCGCAATTCTGAAATCCAGTCCGCTCTCCTCCCGGTACTTCGTCAGGAAATCCAGCATCCCGTAATCATTGACAGCCACCTCGTCCACAGCCGGCTGATCAGACAGAAAACCGGCCAGAGCTTTCCTGACCGGTTCTGTCCATCGATCCGACGGCACTGGAACCGTGACAGATATACTGCATTGATTGTCCATGGCAAAACGACAGATTTCATGTCCTGAACGCCCCAGTGATTTGAGGAAATACTTACTGCAGAAGCCGGATCCTATAGAAAACCGGCGGCATCCTGTATTTCTGAGCCAGGCAGGATAGTTCACCTCATCATAGGAATAATACATATACAGATCGCTCAGATTCATCACAACCGGTGTGTCCTGAGCCTTTACCGATTCTTTTTCCATCCGCGAAACTCCTCTGGTATCCGGCAGTGATCTGTTTTTCAGCAAACAGACCGGAAGGATCGCATTCCTCCCGGTCTGTCCTGAGACTCATTTACAGATCGAGATCCATCAGATCGTCATCTGCCGGCAGGATCCGAAAAGAAAACCTTCTGATCCGGATCACAACTCATATTCTATGCGCTTTTCAATCGGCAGAACTGAAATCCAGCAGATCAGCTCTTTCCTTCGATTACTCTTCGGCGCCGTCTTTGTTCTCTTCTTTCTTTTCTTCCGGCAGATCTCCCTTTGGAGCTGCGTAACTGCCGGCACCGGCAGGCTTGCCGCCGTAGTTGCCGCCACTGTAAGCTCCCGGTCCCTGCGTTTTTCCTTCACCGTACTTACCGGGACCATGAGGTCTGCCGCCTTCATAACCTCCAGACCCCTGCGGAGGCATCGGCGGTCTTCCTGCAGGACCGCCCGGAGGCATTCCCGGACCACCCATCGGACCCCTCGGACCGCCGCCGTAATGGCCGCCGCCATAACCGCCAGGTCCCTGCGGAGGCATCGGCGGTCTTCCTGCAGGGCCGCCCACCGGCCCCTGGAAAGGCATCCAAGGCATTGGACCCGCCGGAACTGGAATGTACATTACGACAGGAACCCACTGAACAGGAGTCTGCATTGGAGGAACCGGAGGAAATGCCGGTCTCCCCATCGGACCACGTGGAGGACCGCCGTAATGACCGCCGCCGTATCCGCCAGGTCCCTGCGGTCTGCCTTCTCCGTAACTACCCGGTCCATGCGGTCTGCCGCCGTATCCGCCCGGGCCCTGCGGTCTGCCTTCTCCATAGCTTCCCGTTCCGTGCGGTCTGCCGCCGTATTCGCCAGGGCTCTGCGGCTTTCCTTCTCCGTAGCTTCCAGGGCCATGCGGTCTGTCACTGTAATGGCCGCCGCCATACGCGCCGGCTCCCTTCGGCTTTCCCTCACCGTATCCGCCCGGGCCCTGCGGCTTGCCGCCGTAGTTGCCGCCGCCATACGCACCGGCTCCCTTCGGCTTTCCCTCACCGTAGCCTCCCGGGCCCTGCGGCTTGCCGCCGTAGTTGCCACCGCCATACGCGCCGGCTCCCTTCGGCCTGCCGCCGTAATTGCCGCCGCCATAACTGCCGCTGCTGCTTTCCGGAGGAGCAGGAGGTCTTTCTGTCCCTGCAACTTCTGTTGTTTCGGTATCGACTGATCCGGCCTGTTCTTCAACGGTCTTCTTGATTTCGTCGCTCATACAAAAACTCCTTTTCAATACAGCTGTTTTCCATGGATGTTCAATAAAGAATCTCGGCCATCGTCTGAAATCACAGCCATTTATAATAACAGGTCATAAATGACCCACAGAAACATATTCAACGAATCTCTATCCGTCATCTCAGGAGAAAGGAAGCCATCGTGTCCAGGATCCTGTCGACAGACGGCATCCTGGAGGGATTCTCCCGGTCTCCGTTACTGATAAAATAATAACCATCATCCGCCAGCTTCTGAACATTCCTCTGTACCGCCCTGTTTCCATAAAGTGCGGGATTCATATTCATTGCCAGAAAGACAGGTCCCTCAAAAGAAAGGATATTCGTCGAAAGATAGTCATCGGCAATGCCATTTGCGATCTTTCCCAGCATGTCCGCAGAGGCCGGCGCCACCAGTAACAGATCTCCCGACGCAGTCCAGGACCTGTAATTCTGATCCCAGATCACCGGAGCAGAAAACTGATCGATCTGTACCGGGTTCCCGGAGGCTCTCTGCAGCACCTGTACCGGCACCAGGTGCGATGCGTGTTCTGTCACGATCACCTTTACATCAGCACCCATTCCGGACAGTCCCTCCGCGATCTCAATCGATTTATAGGCAGGAGTGCATGCGCAGACTCCCAGCAGTACTGTTTTTCCTTCCAGCATTTCTTTTCCTGTTCTAACTCTCTTGTTCTTCTTTTCCACGTTTCAGATCAACTGAAAAATCCTGCAGAATAATTGCAATTCCAACGTATATTCATTCATTCTACGTGCATTAATGAATTTATATTCTTTAATATAGCTATTATAATACAGAAATTATAAATTAATCAACTGTTCAATATTAATCAGGATTATTATATAAAATCCATGTTAGCTGTTAAAATTCAGAGAACTTACGGACAAATTATCCCTGACCTCTCATTATTGCAGGCTTCTTGTATTTCAAAATATTTATTCATGAACCCGTATAAGAAAAAAAACTGTGAACAAAGTGCAAAAATCAGATGATGATTCTTTTATTTCCGGAAAGTCCGTCCGGTCGTAACATGAAAAAAAGCGGCCACCTGCGGGACCGCTCTATTCCTTCACTGTTTTTCTTTCGCTCACAGGCTCCTCCTGTTGCTGCCTGTGCATGTCCGTGATATACTACTTCATAAAATTGGTTTGAAGATCAAAAAGAATGCCGGATATGCCAGACAACGTCGCATTCCTGCTTTTGCGCTGAAAATAATCGCGAAAATGACGGATTGCCTCACAGGCATTCCGATGGCAGACAAAAATGAATTCAGGGTTAAGAAAATGAAAAACAGAGACCGTTCTCGTGTTGTAAAAGAAGCGTTTATCAGCTCCATTCCTGTAATGTCAGGCTACATCGTACTGGGGACCGGCTTCGGCATCCTTCTTCGCGATGCCGGTTACGGCTTCCCCTGGGCGCTGGCCATGAGCGTCTTTATTTACGCCGGCAGCATGCAGTATGTCGGCGTCAGCCTTCTGTCAGGCGGTGCAACCGTACTGACAACCATTCTCACAACGATCATGGTCAACGCCCGTCATCTGTTTTACGGAATCTCCATGACCAACCGCTATAAAGGATCAGGGAAATATAAGCCCTATCTGATCTTTGCTCTCACCGACGAAACCTACTCCCTTCTCTGTGAGGGCGATACGCCCGAGGGCTGCGATCCGGATCGTTTCCGCTTCCTGGTCTCCTTTTTCAATCAGTGCTACTGGGTCATCGGAAGTGTAGCGGGAAACCTGCTTGGGGCATTCCTTCCCTTTCCAACAGAAGGCATTGCCTTTTCCATGACCGCGCTTTTCATCGCGTCATTTACCGGACAGTGGCTCAGCGCAGAGAGTCACCTGCCTGCGCTGACGGGTCTGCTGATGACCCTGATCAGCCTTTTCCTTTTCGGACCGGAACACTTTCTGATCCCCGCCATGCTCATGATCACCCTTGTCCTCATGCTCTTTCGAACCAGACTGGAGAAAAAATGATGAACGGATCTGTCCTTGTCGCCGCCATGGCGCTGACCACCATGCTTCTCAGGTTTCTTCCATTCCTGATCTTCAGAAAGAAAACGCCCCGCTTCGTTACCTATCTCGGTAACGTTCTGCCTCCGGCGATCATCGGCATGCTGATCATTTACTGCTTAAAAGATGTGTCCCTCGCAGAGGCGCCCCACGGGCTGCCGGAGCTGATCGCCTCAGTCTGTGTAATCCTTCTCCACATCTGGAAAAGGAATGCACTGCTCAGTATCCTTCTGGGAACCGCGATCTATATGCTGCTGATCCAGCTTGTTTTCTGATTGGTTCCGCTGCTCATTCCTGATCCGGGAGCTCATTCAGAGATCTCACCATATTCAGGATCATCTCTGCGGTCCCTTCTATACCAAACACACTGCTGTTTAAAGATACCGTATAATTATTCACTGCGCCCCATTCTCTGTCAGTATAGTAACGATAATTCTTCCGTCTGTTCTTGTCCTCATCGGCCACTGCTTTTGCCGGATCCTGGGTTTTTACACCATACTGATTAATAATTCTCTCCGCCCTGTCCGCAGGATCTGCGTGGATAAAAACATGAAAAGCGTCCTTCCTGTCTTTCAGGATATAATCTGAACATCTGCCGACAATGACACAGGGACCTTCCTCTGCCAGTTCCAGAATGATATTTCTCTGCATGGACCAGAGATAATCTTCTGTCGTCATTCCATTAAACGTATTGGAAGCATACGGAACAGAAAAGAAACGGCTTCCGAGCTTTTCACCATGCTCCTGAACAAAGGACTCCGCGAAACCGGTCCTTTCAGCGGCTCTTGCGATCAGTTCTTTATCATAAAAAGAATAGCCTGTTTTTTTCGCAACGATCTCTGCAATTGTCCTGCCTCCACTCCCGAATTCTCTGCTAATGGTTATGATATTGATACTCATGGATGACACCTCCCTGAAAACGATTGATGAGTGCTTATTAATCGAAAAAATATATTCTGTGTTACTGTTCACCGCCCGCCGCCGTGTTTTCCTGACTTTCCACAGCCCTGATCATGCGCATGATCAGAACCGTTCCTTCAGCACGGGTCAGAATATTCAGGGGTCTGACCGTATGATCCTCATATCCTTTCAGAAGTCCCTGCTCCTGCGCAAAATGGAACCAGTGCACGGCGTAATCTGCAATGTCACCGGCATCAACATAGTCTGAAGAACTCTCTGTCTGTTCTGTTTCGTTCGCTGTCTCCATCTGCTCCAGTGAAGACATATAACGGCAGATCATGACCAGCATATCCTGGCGGGTGATCGGCTGATCCGGCGCGAATTCTGTTTCACTGACCCCCTGAACGATTCCTTTGCTCCAGGCCCAGTTAACAGCGCCGATATACCATGCGCCTTCCGCAAGATCCTGGAAGTTTCCTTTTTCCACAGTAGAAGTATCTGCACCGGCCGCTCTGGCGATCATCTGTACTGCCATGGCTCTGGTATATGGAAGGTCTGCGCCGAAAATGACCGGCGTCATCCCCGTTGTAATGCCTGCTTCTTTCGCAGCTGCGGCCTCGCTCCCGTACCATGCTTCATAAGGAATATCCCCATAGGTGTCTCCCTCGTACATGGCATAGAGCTCGATATCATTCTCCGCTTTAAATGTATAGACCGGATCCTCCGACAACAGCTTTCCTTCACGATCATACCAGCCGGTCAGAACTGCGGTCTTTCCTCCGTCCTGAACGCGTGGCCCGGTCGATACCGTCACACTGGAGAAAGGCTCCACATCACCGCCTCCGGACGCCGTGCCGGAAGCAGAGGCACTGACTTTCACAAAAGCAAGTCTCCGGAAAGAAGCGGTAATCTGCTGCTCCCTTTCTACTGTCAGACGACAGACAGGATCGGTGGAGAAACAGTGCCCGTCAGAATCATACCAGCCGTCAAAAGCGGAATGCTCTCCCGGCTCTGCAATAAGGCTGATATTACTCCCATACTGATAGGCGCCTGTTCCGCTGACAGTACCGCTGCCATTGCCTGTGACGGCAGCGCTGACACTAAGTCTCCACGGATTCGACGGAGACGGATCAGTAGGGTCCCAGGTATTGTAAGGAGACGGCATGCCCGAAACACTGTTCACAGCACGCTGCGGCTTGCCCAGAGCTCCAGGGATGGAACTGTCGTAAATCGTAACCAGTGTGCCCGTCGGACAGTTGTCGTAAATCCACTTGGCATCGATGGTCTGCAGTCTGACACATCCGAGGGACGCAAGACTGCCCAGAAGATCATACTCGCTGCTGATCATTTTACTTTTATTAGCGGATGTGTAACAGATGGAATGAAAAAGGATACTCCCTGTGATCCTTGAAGCGTACTGACCATAAGTTCCGTCCACCATCAGACGCCAGGTATAACGGGAATCCGGTGTCGAA
>JAEIGA010007539.1_pt1 | contig 16504 bp, 31 predicted proteins | sample 9270691 | NCBI WGS metagenome assembly JAEIGA01 (sample SAMN17057246, study PRJNA624740) | gut metagenome | biome: biome; isolation source: fecal sample | host: Bos grunniens | place: China: Xizang | collected 2019
TAAGCGATGGAACAGAACAACAACCAAATTGCCGTCCGGCCGGTACAGAAAACGGCCGTTATGATACGCCGGGAAATGGTCAAGATTCCCGCCGTTATGGGCGCGTTGGGTCCTGTTGAAAAGGCCGTGTTTCTTGCGTCCACGGCGAAAACCATTGCCGAATATAACGCCGCCGAACTTTCCGCCGAATTGGCCGTGGCCTTGAAATGGATTTGCAAAGATGTTGGGTACAGGTCCCCGGACGAAAGCGACCGCCAATATTTGGTTATCCGGACCGCCGAAATACTGAAAAGATATTACGCCGGGTTGACGTTAAAGGATTTCCGAATGGCTTTCGAAATGAGCATTACCGGCGAATTGGATGATTTCTTGCCGCGTGGGCGCGATGGCCAACCCGACCGGAACCATTACCAACAATTCAACGCCGAATATGTGTGCAAGATTTTGAACGCCTACAAAGGCCGCCGGGCGTGGGTATTGAAGAAAGCAAACGAAGCGGTCCCGAAAGAGGAACCCAAACCGAACCCGGAACACGAACGGTATTACAGGAACGAAACCCGTAAAGATTGCATCAAGGCGTTCGAATATTTCAAGGAAAACGGGCGGTTGCCCGAAATGTCGCCAATCGGTCAAATGTTGTGTTACGAATCGTTGTCCGCCGTTGGACTTGCCGACGAAATCGTTGTGACGATTGAGGAACAAAAAGAAATGTGGCAACGGACCGTTAACGAATTTGCCCGGCGCGGGATGATTGGGGATGTAAACCGGATGAAACGGCAAGGAACCGACGCCAAGGATATTGAACACGGTTCGTTCGTATTGGCCCGTCGTAAGGCGTTGGCCGCGACATTCCGCCGGATGGTTGAACAGGAAATAAACATAACCGATTACATCAAATTCGAATAATGGAAAAACCGTGTACGACGTGCAAGTATGGCGAAAAGCAATACCGGCGTATGCCACGGCCGGACAAATACTTTTACACGTTACACGACGTTTACGCGGGTATAATTTGCACTAAATACAATGGCCCGTTTGGCCGGGATTGCCTGTTATATCAAAATTGGCGTACTGTTCAAAAGGCCCAACGATTACACAAAAAAGAGTATGGAACAGAAAATAAACATTGACATACGGGATAACATCGAACCGGGATTGGCGTTGCGTTTGGTCGCCCGGGTTATTGATGCCGGTAAAATATCAAAGGGCGAAAACGGAAAAATGTATTACTGTTGGTTAACAGTCTTTGACACGGCCGACGGCGAAATTGCCGTTTCAACACGTCAATATAGGAAAAACGATTGTTTCATTGTTTGGAAATACGGAAAGAAAGATGGAACAGAAAATTAAAATCAATTGCGTTATTGGCATTGACCCGGGCGCGGGCGGCGGAATCGCCGTGTTTGTTCCCGGTCAAAATACAAAGGCGTTGAAGATGCCGAAAGACATTACCGAATTGCGGGATTTCTTCACGTATTACGCCGAAAATTACAAACCGATTGTGTTTCTTGAAAAATTGTCGGTCCGCCCGGACGACGTGGTTGTACAGGGCGACCGGGCCGCGATGGGAAAGTTGTACAGGGTTCAAAAGATGATGGCGAATTTCGAACACTTGAAAGCCCTAATTGAAACCGCCGGGATTCCGTATGTATTGGTTCATCCTCTTTCGTGGCAAACCAAATTGAAATTGCGGGTTCGTGGCCAACACGAAGAAAAGGCCGACCGGAAACGCCGGTATAAGGATGCGGCCGCGCAATTGTACCCGGGTGTTATTACGACATTATGGAACGCCGACGCCCTGTTGTTAATGCATTTCGGCCGTTGGGCGTTAGTCAATGAACCGAAATGGGTAAAGGCCAATTTGCCGGAACGGGAATACCAAAAATTGTTTTGATATGGCACGAACAAGCGAATACACGAAATTGTACGGTTTGAAAAACCAATTGAGCGGAAAATTGATTTTGTTTTATTGGGCTTCATCCCAAAAACACAAAGCGTTGTTTTCTTCAAAGGAAAAAGCGGAAGAAGCGGCCATTTGGGTTGCCCGCGATATTGGAAATTCTGTTATCATCGTTGAATACAATTAAAATGCGCCACGTAATAATTTCATTCAAATTTCAACTTTCCGACGGCCGACCGGTCGTATTGGAAGAATTGGACGTAAAGGAACTAAAACAATTGCGTTTCCGTTTGTTAGTTGAAGCGGGGAAAATCAAACAACGCGTTTTTGATTTGACCGGCGAAGAATTACCGTAATATGCCGACCAAAGTATTTACGACCATAACCGGCCCGTGCCCGTTCGGAAAGAACGTAACGATTGATTCCCCGGGTTGCCAGTCGTGCCAACAGTATTACAGGGCCGGAACCGGGATGTTCTTTTGGTGCAACGCCGGTTCCGAATCCGTCCCGAATCCTGTTCGGGAAATCTTGCACCCGAAACCCAAGCGTGGACGGCCCCGAAAAACCGACGTCCCCGTAAAGGCCAAAAAGAAGCCCGTAAAGACACGCAAAAAGAAAAATGGATAAGTTGTACCAAGACGGGACGAAATGCCCGCAAATCGAAAATTTGGAAAAAATAACGCCCGAACAGGCGGCGGAATACGTGCGGTTTGTCGCACACGTCCGGCACACGCAACGCCGATTCTTTACGTTCCGGAAACCGGAAATCTTGGAAGAATCCCGGCGGTTGGAAAAAGAGTTGGACGCCCTTAACGCGTATTTGTTGGACCCGACGCCGAAATTGTTTTGATATGTCATGGAAAAGAAACGCGGCCAATTTGAAATTACAGGATTTCAAGGGCGACCCGGCCCCCGCCCGGAACGTCGGTTTTCATCGGCATAACACGTTTTCGCGTGGATGGGAATTTACCGCCCCGGTGACCAAGATTGCCAAGGCCCAATCGGAAAAATACAGGACGAAAAAGAAATGACGAAAGAACAATGCGGCCGTTGCAAAATGTTGGATTGGATGAACACACGGACCGGCCCGAAAGACTGTTGCCGTTACTTTTGTCCGCCGGAAGCGTTGGAAAACGTCGTGTGCAAACAAACCCAATACGGGTATGGTATTTTGGTTGAACCACGGATAACGAAGAATGGAAACAAAGGTTGACGCGTATATTGCCCGGGACCCGAACGGGATTTGCCGTGTTATGGTCAAGCGGGCCAAATACAAACATTGGTTCGAATTGGGCCAACACGGGCCGACCGACGCCGCGTTTGAACAGGCGTTGGCGGCCGGGGCCGTCCGATGGAATCCGACAATTGAGGACAAAACAAAACTTTTTCGCAAAATTTAACGGGAAATGTTTGGAAATATAAAAATTGCCCTTATATTTGTACCCGGATTCGATAATGTAACCCACGGCCCGGGCCGGTTCCCGGTAAAGAGTTAAGACAATGAAAACGAATTTTACTTTTGACGAACTTTCCAAGGTTTTTGCCGCGATTGTGAAGATTGAGAACGCCGCCGCCAAGCAAATTGAAAGCGAAAAGGCACACGAAGAAAAAAGCAATATTTTCGACGCCGAATTTGCAAAATACGGTTATACCTTTTTCAACGCACCCAAGGAATTGCAAGTAATGTTCGATGAAAAATGCGCGTTGATGGACGTACACGAAAAGGCCGAACGCAAAGCATATAAGGCCATCAAGGATTTCGCCGCCCTGTTGGAAATCGGTAACGGCCCGGCCGATTGGGTCGAAGATGATGTTAAAGCGTACATCAACCACAAAATGTATTTCAAGGTCGCCAAGGTTGCGGACCATTGCAAATACCTTGCAATCGTGGCCGCCCGGAAGATAAGATATTAACCAACCAATTGCGCCGTGGTGTAATGGTAACACCCAAGTTTTTGGCACTTGTATTCCCCGTTCGAATCGGGGCGGCGCAACAAAGCCATTTAATGGCACTTTGTAGAGAATCCCGGACCCGGTAACGTTGGGAAACGCGAAAGGTCCACACAAACCCGTGTGGCGAAATGGTAGCCGCGCAACACTCAAAATGTTGTACCGTAATGGTGTGCCGGTTCGAATCCGGCCACGGGTACGAAAACGGACCGGGCCGATTCCCGGGAACTTAAAACAATGTGTTATGTCAAAGATTAAAAAGATTCCGGACAATGGAACGTTCCATTTTTCCAATCTTAACCCAAAGGGCCAAAGGGCCGGGGATTGTGTTATTAGGGCCATTTCGGCGTTTATGCGTTGGGATTGGGAACGGACGTACCGGGAATTGGCCGAACGTGGAATTAAAGCCGGGTATATCGTCAATGACGATGAAAATTACCAATCGTTCCTTGCGGAAAAAGGGTTTGAGAAACACAAACAACCCCGTCGCGGAAACTGTTTCAAATTCACGGCGGCCGAATTTTGCAAGGAAATTGCCGAACCCGGGAAAACGTACCTTTTGCGGCTTGCGCATCATTTAACGTTCGTTGGCCCCGACTGTAAAATTTGGGATACGTGGGATTGTGGGTTTAAGACGGTTGGCAATTATTGGGAATCCGAAAATATCGGTTATTAAGAATTAACCCGGGGCCGGGCAACCGGCCCCACAAAACAGGCGATACGATGTACATTAAAAGATTGGAATTACTGAATTTCCAAGTTATCGAACAGTTTTCCGCCGACTTTGACGGAACGGTTTATTTCGTGACCGGCGACAACGAATTGGGTAAATCCACGTTGTTAAAAGCAATCGGCGCATTGTTGACCGGCCAACGCGACGACGTGTTGCGCAACGGCGCATCCAAGGGTTTTGCCAAAATGGTTGTGGGCGACGACGGCGAAGAATACGACGTACAATTGTCGTTCACGGAAGCGAACCCACGCGGAACGCTTACCATCAAACAGAAAACAACCGGTATGGCGACCAACAACGTTTCGATGTTGCAACGCATTTTCGGGTATCAAGATTTCGACGCCGTGGAATTTTCCCGTTGGTCCGAAACCGCCGACGGCCGCCGCAAACAAATTGCCGTGGTTAAGGCCCTGTTGCCCGAAAAGGTCCGGAACCGGATTGCCGAAATTGACGAATCGGTAAAGACGTTGAAAGACGAACGGACCGGCGTAAACCGGGACGTCAAGACGTTTGCCGGATTCGTTGACACGATGGCCAAACAGTTGCACCCGGACGACCTTACAAAATACGCCGAACCCGTGGACGTTACCGAATTGATGGAACGCCAAGAAACCAACGCAAAGTTGATTGAAAAGGCCAAGACGGTACGCGCCGCGATTGAGCAACGCAAACAACAGATTGCCGCCATTCCCGGCCGCATCGAAGCGGAAAAGGCCAAGGCCGACGAAACCCGGGCCGTGTACGCCCAACGCGTGGAATCCGCCCGCATCCTGTACGAAAAGGCCGTGGCCGAACAAAAGGAAGCGGAACAAAAGATTACCGCCGTTTACAACGCCAACGTGGCCGCCATTGAAGCGGAACGGGCCGATTACGAAAGCCGCAAGGCCAACGGCGAAGATTGGATTAAACGGTACGAAGCGAACAACCCGGAAAACACCAACGTTCCGGCCCTGTTGGCGGAAGCGGAAGCCCATAACAAGCGTTACCACGTCGTTTGCCAATACAGGGAAAAGAAAGCCCAATACGACGCGTTCAAGGCCAAATCCGAACAGATGGACGCCGACATTGCCAAATTGGCCGACGAACGCGCCACGTTGATTGCCAACGCCGAATTGCCGATTGCCGGATTGTCATTCACGGACGACGGGTTGGAATTGAACGGCGTTCCGTTCGTCCCCGGGAAAGTAAGCGATTCCCAAACGATGGAAATTGCGGCCAAATTGGTTATCGCGTCCAATCCGAAAGTAAAGGTTTTCCGAATCGCCCGTGGCGAATCGTTGGGCCAAAAGCGGCTTAAAACAATTATTGACATTGCCCGCAAAAACGGATTCCAAGGGTTCATCGAACAGGTCCAACGCGGCCAAACCGAAATGATGGTTGAAGAATACACCGAACGTTAAACCGAATCTTGGGCGGGGAGCCGAAAATATATTGAAATACGGCAGTAATCGCCAATAACCCGCCCGTTTTTTACTTTTATGGACAAAGACACACAACGAAAGATTGAATCTTGCAAGGCGTTACAGGGAAAGACGGTTGAAGAACTAATTGCAACCGAACGATTCCGCAACAATCTTGCCGCGTATATGACCGCGCAAAAAGAGGACCGGAAACAAATACGCGCATCATACGAAGCGATGCGAAAGTTGGGCGGGGCCAAGGGTTACAAATTACCCGCGCATCCAATTGACCGGGTAATTGATTTGTCCGTGGATGATTTCGCCGCCGAATTTATGGCCGTAATCGCCCGGGTTTCCGAACGGCCGGTTGCGGTACGCCGGTATATCCAACAGTTGGGCCAACAGGCGTACAATTTGACCGTCGCCCAATATGTCATTGAGGAATACCCGGAATTGGAACCCGTGTTGATTCCGAAAGCAAAAGCGAATTGACGATGGACAAAATAAGCGAATCCGGCATTATTACCGACAATGGACAATTGCGGTTGCCGATGGACCGGTTAAACGCGTTTTTCGCGGCCAATAAGGGCAAACGGGTTGTCGTCCGGTTCGAAGCCGCCGCGCCCGGTTCAACGGAATTGCAATTGGCGTATTATTTCAACTACATTGTCCCGACCATACAAACGGCCCTTTGGGAAAACGGCGACCGCCGGACCGAAAAACAGGTTGATTTGTGGTTGCGTCAACAATGCGGAAGTTGTTACAATGATTATGGCGGATTGTTGGAAGCCCGGCAAATATCCAAACCGGATTTTTCCGATTTCATCGAATGGTTGAAACAGTTTGCCGCCGAAAACCTGTACGTTTACATTGAGGACCCGCGAACACTTTAACAATTACCGACATGCGAAAGATTAACGAAAAAGATTACGTTTCATTTACAATTTCCAATGGATGGAATCTTACAATTCACGAATTGAAAACCGCGTTAAAGGAATGGAATAATTTAACGTCCGGAACACTTTACGGGAACAAACCCGACGGTTCCCGGGCGATTCTTGATACCAAATAACACAAAAGGCGATACGACATTATGACGATTAACGACGTTTTATTTTTCGATACCGAAACGACCGGGATTCCGGACCGCGCCGCCAAATGGGACGTTGACTTTAACGAATACCCGCGCATTGTGCAAATTGCGTGGATGATTGGCGAACACTCCGAATCCCACATTATCCGCCCGGACGGGTGGGAAATCCCCGACGATACCGTGGAAATCCACGGCATTACGACCGAATACGCGATGGAACACGGCGAACCGTTCGTGTCCGTCATTGCCCGGTTCCTTGACTTTGCAACGAACGCCGGGTTGATATGCGGCCACAACATCCATTTCGATACCGGCATTGTGAAAGCAAACATTTTGCGGGAATTGGGCCGCGAATTTTACAACGCCAACGACGTCGAACAAGCGTTGTTCAAGGGAAAGCGAATTGACACGATGCGTTCGACGATGAAATGGGTTGATGCCCGCAACAGTTGGGGAAAACTGAAATTCCCGAATCTTGGCGAACTGTACGCCCGTTGTTTCCCCGGCGAAACGTTCCACGCACACGACGCGTTGGACGATACAAAGGCGGTTGCACGTTGCTTGCCCGTAATCCTTGAATTGGGATTGGTCGAACTGAAATTAAAGGAATACCCGGAAGAAATGGCCGAACAGGTCAAACCGACGGATTCCGCCGCCAAGATTGCGGCCGATGCTGCAAAGAAATTCGGCGCGTCCCCGAAAACGGCCGGAAATGGTCCTATTTTGGACGCAAAACAAAAAGATGATAAATTACCCATCCAACCGGCGAAAGCCCCGCAAATCGAAAATTTGAAGAAAATAACGGATGCGGCGGCCGAACTGTTGGACCAAAACGATTTTTAACAATGGACGTAAAGATTAAAGAATTTGAGAAAGCCGCAATTGGGGCGGTTGCGACATTGCGCGAACAATTAGGCGCAAAACGTGTCAACATTGAAATACACGTTGACAATTACGAAAGTGGTTGCAAAACCGACGTAACGTTTTTTACATCAATTCCGGCGGATGCGTCACGCGTTCCCGGATGCGGCCCGGGTTGTAAAGGCGATTAAAACCCCGATATTATGCCAAAGACAATTGAATTTCACAATACACCCGGTTTGACGCGTGAATACGTCAACAATTGGTTAACCCATGCCCGGAAGGATAAAAAGACGGCCCCCGCACAACTTGCCGTTTTGGAAGATGTGTTAAAATTGATTGACATTGCCTTGACGGTTTTACAACCCGGACCGGCGAACCCGGAAAACAAGAAACAATCCTAATTAAAGCGATATGGAAAAAGAATTACAGACCATCCCGACCGAAAAGGACTTTAATTTGTCCAAGGTCAAGTTGTTGCCGAAAGGCGGAATTCAAGCGGAATACCAAGTAACGCAAATCGTTGACGGCGAAACGTCGTTGATTGACAGGAATGAAACATGTACCCGCGACGTCCACCCGGATTTGTTGGGAATGTTCACGGACTTGCGTACAATCGTGGCCCGCGTGTTCAACATTACGTCATTTCTTACCCTGTTGGAAACGGATGAAATGAAAATGAGCGAATCGAAAAAGATGTTGGCCCGGAATTTCGCCGATGAACTGTTGCAAAAAATTGAGGTTCGCGGCCTTTCATGGTCCGGGAACGGCGACAAATCCGGCGTTGTCATTACCGCCGTTTACGAAACGGCCAATGGCTTGAAAACCTGCATCAATACCCCGCGAATCGTCCTTGCCACAATTTCGTTTGGGTTCGAAGAAGAACTTGAAACTGTTGTGGAGTCCATCAAAAAAGAGGTTTACGCGTATTTGTTCAAGGGCAAACAGGCGCAAATGTCTTTATTCGGCGAAAATAAACCGGTAGATGATGAACCGGACCCGTTGGACAATCCCGATGATATGCCCGAATAATGGAGCCATTTTTGATTGATACCCGCGAACAATACGACCTTTGCAAAGCGCACGGAATCGAACCGTTGGTTGACCGGCGTTTTACAATGGAAATCCGTTTGCGGGTTTCAATCCAACGGGAATTGTTCGGGACCGGCCACACCCCGGCGGAAAACGAACGGTTTTACCGGTTTTGTTGGGACCATTACCCGCACATTTGCGCGGAAACGATGCGCCCGTTGCGTCAATATTCGGCAACGTATGTTTCCCACATCTTGACGCGTGGCGCACACCCGGAAATGGCCCACGACCCGCGAAACGTCAACATCCTTTCGTTTGAAATGCACAACCGTTGGGAAAATGGCGACCGGCGCAACATGCGGATATACCGTGCAAACCTGTGGATTGTTGAACAGTTGAAAAGAGAATATGCCAATTTATAAACAAACCGCAACCGTATATTCCGAACAGGACGGAACGTTTACGTTTGATAATGGCCGGCAAATAGTCATTTGCAAGACCAAAGATAATGTTGGCGAAATGACCGAACAAATGTTATGGCCGTTGATGAAACCGTTGTTGGATTCCGGAAAGGATTTCAAAATTACAATTGAGAATGGAACCGATTAAATTTGATGGCGTAAACGCCGTTTTTGGGGCGAATCAACCCGAATATACACCGTTACCGGCTGAATGTGTCGGAAAGCCCGAAACGGGCCAAATAAATACGTGTTGGGAACTTTCCCCGGAAGAAATCAAACGGGTACAGGAAACCGGGAAAATTTGGTTGTCTGTATTGACTTTCGGCCAACCGTTGCAACCCGTGTTGTTGACGGCCGACAAACCCGGCATATATAATCCGGAATGAAAGATTACAACGAATTGGTCCGGCGGTCAATCCGGAAAGACTTTGCCAAAGCGAATTTCAAACGGAACGGCCGCGTACCAAAGACGCCACACCCAAAGCACACCCGGCGCGTTGTTGACTTGAACGAAACAAGCGGGTACGCCCGATTCCGGCCTTATATCGTCGGCCGGTTGGTCCGGATTGTCGAAAGCGGCTACAACGGCGGGTATTGGGTCGAATTTGTCCGGGATGCGGACCGGGACGCCCTAAACGCGGCGGCCGGTTGGTCAAAGGACAAACGTCGGTTCCTGTTGGACGGCGTAAAATTCGATGATTGACAATAAAAATCAATAAATTTGTACAGGCATTTATAAGTTATGAACAAAGTATTTTTGAAAGGGAACGTTGGCCAAGACCCGAAAATTACCACGTTCCAAGATGGCGGAAAAGTCGCACAATTCACGTTGGCCACGACCGAACGCGGCTTTACGACACGGGACGGCAAACAGATTCCCGACGTAACCGATTGGCACAATATCGTTGTCAAGCGCACCGGCCTTGCGGGCGTGTGCGAACAATTCGTGAAAAAGGGAACCCCGCTTTTGATTGAGGGCAAAATACAAACCCGACAATACCAAGACAACGCCGGACAAACCCGGTACGTTACCGAAATCGTCGTTGAGGAAATGGAATTGTTGGGCGCGAAGAAACCCGAACAGGCCCCGGCCCCGGAACCCGAATACAGGCCGACCGGCGATTACCAACCGATGGCAAACGACGATATGCCGTATTAACCGAACCATTATGCAAATTGACCGCAAAGATTACAACCCGGACCAACACGACGTTTTCAAGGCGTTGTCGGTCAAACAACCATACGCGGATTTGTTAACCCGTGTTGTGTTCCGGGATGAATCCGGCGAATACCACGCCGCAAAAACAATTGAGGTCCGCACCCGGAACACAAATTACCGGGGCGACCTGTTGGTTTGTTCGTCGGCCAAACCCGTGGACCCGTGGGGCCGACACCCGGCGGGCGTTACTTGCGGTTTCGTTGAACTGTACGATGTTAAACCAATCGAAGATTTCACGCCGGAAGATTGGGCCGCAACGTGTATTCCCGAACAAAACAGGCCGCGCAAGGGTTACGGATGGATGATGCGCAACCCGCGCCGCGTCGTGGAAATGCCGATACGCGGCCAATTGGGCGTGTACAACATTATTGTGCCGAAAGGCGACATTACGGAATATCCACGGGAAATGGCGTTAGGTTCGGACGGATGGGATATGTTGCAACAACGAATTAAGAGAATTGGCAAATGATGAAACAGTATTGGCAAACCAAATTAACGGCCTTTGATGCCGAATTGTGTAAAATGGTCGAATCGTTGACCGGTAAACCGTGTGAACCAAAGAATGGCGGAAACCATTATTTTTTCGAAGCGGATTACGAAAAGCACAACGACCCGGAATATATCTTGGCCATTTGGGACGCGATAGAAGGCCGGACGGGAAAGCGTCTTATTTCCATTAAGGACGATGCCGAACGACATACCCTTTTGGTCCGTGTCAAGTTTTATAATGATGGTTGCCCGGATGCGGCATTTATCCCTAAAATCGAACAAGAATGAACAAAACAATTGTAATGGCGGAACCATATTGGGCTAACACACATTTTTCGCTTGCCCGATATTCCGGCCGAATTGCGTTTGAGGGCCACGAATACGTCATTGTTGACAAACGCGGCCACGACATTTTCGAATGTTCGCTTGAAGCCCAAAAGGCCGGACGGGAAAAGGCCATTGAACCCGGGGAACCGGCGGATTTGTGCCGAACCGATTTTGTACCGATTTACCGGAAATTGGGACGGGAACAATTTTGGCAATTCCTTAAAGAGAACCCCGGCATTAACACGGTTAAAGCCGCCACGGAACGTTTGAAAATATGGCAAAGCAATCATTGACCGAACTAAAATGCCGCGATTGTATGCATTACAAATTAACGGGTTGGTGGGACCCGGAACATGTGTGCGAATAGGCGGATTCCCCGTTGACAAAGACGGCCCCGCTTGTATTTCAGTATTACCCAAAAACACAAAACACAATGGCAAGACCCGCGATTGATATTGTTTCCGAAGCGAAACGAAAGATTGACAAAGCCCGACAACGTGGCGATTTTCGGCCCGCGCCGTTTTTCGATGCTGATACGGCCGCCGAATTGTGTAATCCGCTTAATTACGGAGGTAACAACAAATCCGAATGGATAAAGAAATTGTCGGCCGCCGCTGCGCATATTCTTTGCGAAATCGAAACAATACAGGCCATTAACGGCGATGGAATCTTGAAATGATAACATATAAATTCAAAGAACAATTCTTGTTGTTGCCAACATTCGGTATCGTTTCCGATGATGGCGGCGTTTGGTTTACCGTCGCATTTGCCTTTTATGGCGTATCGTTTCGTGTGTATAGGTTCCCGGGCAATTGACACCCGGGAATCGTTATGTTTTAAAAATTAACTAACTTTGCAAAAACCCCGGAATTATGGAACAGACCGAACCCAAAAAGAAAGGACGCAAACCACAATGGACCGAAACCAAAGTGGATATTATGTGCAAGGCGATTGCCAACGGCAAATCGTACAAAGATGCGTACACGGCGGCCCGTGTTTCCCATACGGCGTTTTATTCCCATCTTAACAACGACGCGGAATTTATTGAAAAGATTAAAAAGGCCGAACAGACATACCAAGATTGGTACGATTCTCAATTGGTCGTTGATTCCAAACGTTCGTTGTTGGAACTGATACGCGGGTACGAATGGGATGAAACCACAACGGAAACGTCCCCGGGGAAAGATGGCAAAGGAGTGGTCACGAAAACCAAGGTTGTCCACAAAAAGGCCGCGCCGAATCCAACCGCGATTATCTTTGCGTTGTGCAACCGCGCCCCGGGCGAATGGTCCAATAAGCACATCCAAGAGTTAACCGGCAAGATTGAAACGGAAACCAAACCGGGTATTACATTGGCCAACGTTCCGGATAACCTGTTGGCGCAAGTTATTGACGCGATAAATGGGAAATAATGGCGGCATTCGGTAAAACGGACGGACCGATAGACCCGAACGAAGATGTTATTATTATCCATTTGGGGCGGTCGTTGACAGATGAACAATTTGAACGGGTGCAACGTTCCGTAATTGCGTTTATGAACGCACGATGGCCGGATATTGCGCACGTTGGGATAGACAATTGATTGGCCGAAACAGTTTGACATTATCGCATGTGCCTAACGGCGGCGAAATCGGCCCGTTTGCCGTTAGGCTTTTTTTCTTATGGATGTTGATACGATGCAAATAACCCGGGCGTTGTCCGAACACCCGGAATTGTTCTTACAAGAGGGCGCACGGCGTAACCTGTTATGGTTTGCCGAATATATGGACCCAAACTTCCAACCGACGCCATTCCATAAATCGTATTACCGGGTTTTGGATATGTTCGCCAAACGCCGGATAAAAAAACTAATTATACAGGCCCCGCCGCAACACGGCAAATCGCAAGGTTCAAGCCGGTTTCTTCCGGCCGATATGTTGGGATTGTACCCGGATATTCGTATTTGCATTTGTTCGTATGCGGCCACGATTGCAAAGGATTTCAACCGGGACGTTCAACGGTTGATTGATTCGGAAAGTTACCGGGCCGTTTTCCCGGAAACCGTGTTGAACGGGTCCAACGTTGTAACCGTTGCCAACAATTACTTGCGCAATTCGGACGTGTTCGAAATCGTGAACCATACCGGTTCGTTGCGCGTCGTTGGCCGTGGCGGTTCGTTGACGTCAAAGACGGTTGACGTTATGATTTACGATGATTTGTACAAGGATTCATCCGAAGCGAATAGCCCGATAATCCGGGCGGCCGCGTGGGATTGGTTTACAAAGGTCGCACAAACCCGTTTGCACAACGATTCCCAACAACTTATCGTGTTTACGCGATGGCATCCCGACGACATTATTGGCAAAATTATTGATTCGGAAAAGGTCGTGTTCGTCGAATCGTGGGCGGACCTTGAAAACATCCCGGACGGGGCGTGGGTATTGGTCAATTTCGAAGCAATCAAAACAGGGCGACCAACGGAAATTGACGGCCGCGAATCCGGGCAACCGTTGTGGGCGCAACGCCATTCGTTGGAACGACTGTTGGCGCAAAAACAATTGGACCCGTTGGGTTTTCAATGCCTGTATCAAGGGAACCCGGGCGACGCAACGGCGTTCCTGTATCAACCGTTCAAAACGTGGGTCGAAAAATCGGATTGGGGCCAATATATCCGTTCGGGTTGTTACGTGGATGTTGCCGACCAAGGCGACGACTATTTGTTTGCCGCGTCTTATGACATTTACAAATCGGCAAACCAAATTTGGAATGAGAACAAACGCCGATACGAACCGTTGTTGTTCGCGCTGATAACAGACATTGAATTTACCGACGAATCAACGGACGTTACGGCCGTAACCGTTCCCCGGTTGATTAATGCCAATAACGTGCAAAAAGCGTGGATTGAATCGAACAACGGCGGGTCCCAATTCGAAAAGGTCGTGAAAAAAAAGGTTCGGGCTTTGACCGTTCCGTTTTACCAAGGCGAAAACAAAGAATCCCGGATTGTCACGAACGCCCCGTTTGTCAACCAACATATCGTGTTCCCGTTCGGATGGGAAAACCGATACAAGAGATTCCACGACCATATCGTTGGATTCATGCGAAAGTTTGACGCGAACGAACACGACGACGACGCCGACGGATTGACCGGAATATACGAAAAGGAAATTGCCGACGGGAATACGAAACCATACGGCGCGGCCAATCGTGGTGTCCGGGTCCATTAAGCGCAATTTCGGGCGTTTTAACGGACTTTTGCGGAAAAGATAGGGAATTACCCATTTTTGCAAAGAAAAGCGATTTAACGCGTTTTTTACAAAAAATAACTATTTTTGCAATTGGAAGCGGTCAAGGGTCAACCGTGGAAATATCAACATTTAAAAACATTTTATACTATGTCACTTATTTGCCAATGCCCGGCCGCCGCCGCAATCCCGACCATCCCGAACGTCGTTTGCCCGGAAAATTTCGGCCAAATCCAAAAGGTTGCGTTCCAACGCTTGCGCAAGGCGGATGGAACCCGTAACAGTTTTACGCAAGCCGCGTCTATCCTGTTGAAAGCATCTTGGACCGCGCAATTGTCGGCCGCCGATGGCGGAAAAATTGTCGTTTCCCCGTATATCAACGCTCCGGCGGACTCCGGTGGCGACGCCCGTATGACGTCCGGCGGCAACGATGATTTGGGCGGTATCGCCCAAGTATTGGGCGGCAATCCCGTTCAATTCGACGGCCAATTGCGTTCCGTTCCTCAATCCGTCATTAAGGCGATGAAAGAATTGCAATGCGAAGCAAACGCCGGAAATCTTGGCGTGTTCCTGTTCGACGAGAACGGGAAAATTGAAGCGTTGCAAGACCCGACCACGGCGACCACGTATTACCCGATTCCAATTCGTGGCCTTTTCATCGGTTCCAAGATTCACGGAAATTTCGACGCCAAGGATTCCAACGCCATTTCGTGGCAATACCCCGACAATTATTCCGACGATTTGGCCATTGTCACGCCGACCGACTTTAACCCGTTGACCGATTTGGTCCCCGCATCCGCGTAATATGAACGCCAAGACAACCACGGTAACGTTAATCGCCAATGGCGTTACCCGGGAATTTGAATTTTCCCACGCGGAACGGTTGTTGAGGATGCCGAACAACGGCGGTTGGCAATTGCCGGAAAAATCGAAATTCGAATTTGTGGATTATGGGTTACGACGTCGCCAAGATAAAAAAGGAAATAGCGGAAAATAAGCGTTCCGCCGTTCTTTCCCGTGCGAAATTGCACCAAATGCGCATTAAATTTCACACGGTTAAACGGGTAACGTCTTTCAATTCGCCGTACATTTCCATTCCGTTAGCGCAATTTCTTGCGATGGCGGAAAATATCTTGCCGCACGATAAGTTTGTATTGTTCAAAGCACTTTTCCGTTATCCCATTAAAACCAATGAAATAACGGAAATTTGCTTTGACAAATTAAGCCGCATTTTCGATGGGCGCAACCCGGCGTTCAATTATCAATTCGCAAATTCCGCACAACGCGACGATTGGGAACAATACAGGCAAACCAAGTTGAACGAACCCGACGTATGGGCAACCAAGGGATGGGAATTTTTCAAATCCGAAATCAATTCCGTTTTGGTCGTTGACGTTGCCCGGGAACAGACAACAGAATTACCCGAACCGTATTTTTATTGGTTGCCGATTGACGACGTAATTACGTATAAGGCCGACCCGACAACGGGCCAAATGGATTTTATCGTGTTCCGTCGTCGTGACGAAATCGTTGTGTTGGACGATGAAACGTACAGGGTTTGGGAAGATAAAAAGCACACCGGCCAATTGGTTGGTATGCCGATAATCGAAGCCGCCCACGATTTGGGTTATTGCCCGGCCCGGTTCTTTTGGAATGAACCCATTTCGTTGGACGAACCGGACGTAAAGGCGTCCCCGTTGTCCGCCGAATTGGAAAGTTTGGATTGGTTCGAATTTTTCCATATTTCCAAACGCCAATTGGACCTTATGGGCGCATATCCCATTTTGTCCGGGTACGAACAAAGTTGCGATTTCA
>JAEIGA010007540.1_pt1 | contig 16503 bp, 14 predicted proteins | sample 9270691 | NCBI WGS metagenome assembly JAEIGA01 (sample SAMN17057246, study PRJNA624740) | gut metagenome | biome: biome; isolation source: fecal sample | host: Bos grunniens | place: China: Xizang | collected 2019
CGAGTATAGTCCCGCATGGCAACTATTGTCTGTTGTCCGTGGTCTGTTGTCCGTGGTCTGTCGTCTGTGGTCTGTCGTCTGTTGTCCGTTGTCCTTTTTTTAATCCCATGAATAACATCAATAACATCCCCTCATCCTTCGCCGTATGCTATCTCGCAAATTGTCCCAGAAAGGACACGTGTTTGCGGTATCTAGCCCTGCAGGGCGTATTATCCAAGAAAACGATTGCTTATACAGTGCTGCCCAGTGCATTAGATGATGATGGCATCTGTGTACACTATCGTGAAAGCATTCCTGTGATTATGGCGTATGGATTCAAAGGATTATTTGCAAATGTGAAGAAGGCAGATGTGGCACCATTGCGCGTGGAGATAATGAATAGTTTAGGTAGTCACGGAAGTTACTATCGATACAATAAAGGCGAAAAGTACCTCACACCTTCACAGCAAGAAGCGGTTCTAAATATCTTCCGAAAATACGGATATACGAGTAACCTCCAATTCGACGGATACGTTACCACCTACGATTTTTCCGATGAATACCCTTGCTGAGCATATTAACTAGTTCTTTGCTTAGTTCTTAGGGAGGTAATAAAAACATGATCCGTTCCAAAAAAAAAAATTGCCTTGGTAATTTTTCTTCCAACCCTTGGAAATAAAATTACCAGGGTTGGAAATAAAATTACCAGGGTTGGAATTTTTCTGAACTCGAATTTGAGCAAAACAAGATGTAATATCAACCTTCTTACGCCAAAGACATCTTTTGATTAATGGTCTATAAAGATTTTTTTTTACAACAATGTCCAATTCTGAAAATAATAAGCGCATAGTCAAAAATGTATTTATGCTATATATAAGGCTATTCCTATTGATGGGGATAAGTTTTTATATGTCTCGCGCTGTATTGAAGATTCTTGGGGTAGAAGATCTCGGTATTTATAATGTTGTTGGTGGCATCGTTACTATGATGTCATTCATGAATAGTTCCTTGAACATAACTACTCAGCGTTTTCTTAATTACGAAATGGGAAAAGGCAATCATGATAATCTAAGTAAGGTCTTCACGATGTCTTTTTGGAGTTATGCTATTATCGCTTTCGTGGTGCTTCTTATTTGTGAAACGGTTGGCTTATGGTTTCTTTATGAATATCTTAACATCCCTGAAGATAGATTAAATGCTGCTTTATGGGTATATCAATTTTCTATAATAACGTTTATTGTAAACCTATTTACTGTACCGTACAATTCAACTATAATAGCTCACGAGAAGATGGATTTTTATGCGTACGTTTCTATTGGGGATTCCATCTTGAAACTTGCTCTTGTTTTGGCCCTTCAGTACATAACGTATGACAAATTGTGGCTTTATGGTTTTATGATGCTTCTTGTAACCGTTTTTATATGGTGTTGTAATTGGGGGTATTGTCGTGCTAATTTTCCTGAGAGTAAGTTACTTTTTATATGGGATAAAAAACTCTTTAAGAAACTCTTATCTTTTTCTGGGTGGAATTCAATAGGAGCGTTATCGTCATCAATAAATGTCCAAGGCGTAAATATACTAATTAATATCTTTTTTAACCCTGCACTAAATGGAGCGAGAGCGATAGCGCTTCAGGTAAGACTTGCAGTTAATTCATTCTCTGCTAATTTTCTTACAGCTGTAAGACCACAGATTATTAAATCTTATGCCGAGGGTAATTTGGAATATATGAACAAACTGATGTTCTCAAGTTCCAAACTTTCCATCTTTCTGTTACTGCCACTCATTATTCCTATATTATTAAATGCAGAGTACATACTTTCATTGTGGCTTGGTGAAAGGGAAACAACAGAGTATATGGTAATTTTCACCCAATTGACCTTGGTAGGTATACCCATTAATATATGTTTCCCAACTCTTGCTTTGGCTTCTCAAGCAACGGGTAAAATCAGTAAATATCAAATAACAGCGGCCTTTATCTTTATAATGATTCCTGTGAGTACCTTTATTCTCTTCCATTTAGGTTGGAGAGTGGAATGGGCATTCATTATGGTTATGGTGTGGGATATAATCGGGCTGTTAGGTCGACTAATAGTCTTACATATTGACATGAACTTTCCCATAATAGGTTATGCTAAGAAGGTTGTTCTCCCTGTTATCTTGATCATTATAATAACCTTTGTGATTATTGGAGGTCCGTTGTATGTATTAGAGGTGAGTAATTTTCAATATCTTCTGATATCGACTTTTTTTACAATCTTGGTCTTGTTAATAACTATATGGTTGGTAGGTCTAGAGACGTATGAGAAAACGCTTATAAAAGCATATGTAAAAAAAATAAAACGCAAGTAAAAAATCTACGTGAGTATATTTTGTTTCATCTTTGTAGTGTCAACATTATAAAGGTGTTTTTATTCATGTAATAAGGTCTAGATATTAGAAAATATTGTTCAAATGAAGTAAATGACGATGAAACAACATATTACATATTTTGATTTTCTTCGAGGTGTTGCAATATTGATGGTGTTGGGAATTCATACCTATGTAGACGGAGATTTTACATCATTGGAAGGTACTTTAAAAATACTATTTCGTCAAATATTAAATTGTGCCGTTCCTGTATTTCTTGCACTTTCAGCTTTTTTCTTAGGGCGAAAAACATTTGAAAATAGAGATAGTGTTCTATTTTTTTGGAAAAAGCAGATTCCCAAAGTGTATATTCCTTGTATGGTTTGGTCATTTCCCTTATTGATGATTTTAATTTTAGAAGGTGGTAATATCTTGGAATTGATCTGTAAAATGATTGTTTGCGGGTTGAGCGTTTATTATTTCATTGCACTAATTATTCAATATTATCTTCTATTACCATTCTTACAGAAACATCTTAAACGCAATTTGATTGTAGCAATAATTTCTTCAGTAATCGCGGTTTTAACTGTAACCTATTTGCTTTATATCAAAGGAGTAACCATTCCTATCATTGTTTATGCAGGACTTTTCCCTGTCTGGTTCGTATTTTACATGTTGGGAGTATACTATTCACGCAAAGAAAGAGGTTATTCATTGCTATCAGTATCGATAGTTGTTATCTTTGGTTTAATTTTGGAATTTGTTGAAACCTATTATTTGAATACAAGATTTTCAGGCGGGGTGGGTATCAAACTTTCGTCGTTTATCTATTCTTATGGTATCATTCTTTTAGTTTTGCATCCTCGTATAGAAGCTTCTTTTTGTAAGAACAAATTATCATCATTCATTGTTTACATAGGTAAAATTTCATTTGCCATTTATTTAAGTCATTGTTATATAATATCCATAGTCATAAGGGTGGTAACCTTTGAATCTTGGTTGATGAAATTTTTTGTTGTTTCGTTATTAACAATTATCATAATTACCCTTGCAAGAAGAATCCTTCCGAATAAAATTAAACATTACATAGGTTTTACATGATAAATATTCAAAATAAGCAGGATTGTTGCGGTTGCTCAGCTTGCCTACAAAAATGTCCTAAACAATGCATTTCGTTGTATGAGGATCAGGAAGGTTTTCTTTATCCTAAGGTGGATTTGAGCGTTTGCATCGATTGTGGACTTTGTGAAAGGGTTTGCCCTGTGCTTAATCAGTCAGATGAGCGTGTTCCTTTAGAGATATTTGCTGCTAAAAATCCTAATGAGCAGATTCGTAAGGAGAGTAGTTCTGGTGGCATTTTTACTATGTTGGCTGAGTCAACGATTGATGCTGGTGGTGTCGTATTTGGAGTGAAGTGGAACGAGCATTTTGAAGCAGTTCATGTTTACACAGAAACAAAAGAAGGTCTTGCTGCCTTTCGAGGAAGTAAATATGTGCAAAGTTATATAGGGACAACGTTTAAACAGGCAGAGCAATTCTTAAAACAAGGGCGCCAAGTGCTTTATTCAGGAACACCATGCCAAATCGCAGCACTTAAATTGTACCTTCGCAAGGATTATGAGAACCTATTAACTGTAGATATCATTTGTCATGGAGCACCATCACCAGGCGTGTTTCGTTGGTATTTGAGTGAGGAACTCGCACAAGAAGCCGCGCGTCAGAGCGGCAAAAAAATACAGTTTCGTTCTTCCTTACCTATTCCTTCCATCGCGAAAGCGGATGTCCTTGCCTGTGAACAGGGATTTGAAATAGAGGACATCCGCTTTCGCGATAAGCGTTTCGGTTGGGCAAAATTCAGTTTCGTTCTCTCCTTAAAATCGCTCTCCAAGGTGACAACCGCAGGAGAGAAAAATTCAGTTTCTCTCTCCTATTCGCTGTATCAACATGTTTTTTTAAGAGGTTTCTTAAACGATCTTTATCTTCGTCCCTCATGTCATGATTGTCCCTCTAAATCTGGTAAAAGCAAATCTGATATAACTTTAGCTGATTATTGGGGAATATATTCTATAATTCCGACATTGGCTGATGGTAAAGGGGTGTCCGCAGTTGTGGTAAATAGCAAACGTGGGGCATCACAGATAAAAAGTCTTGGTGTTAAACTTTATGAGGTCCCTATATCTGATTTGTTAAAAAAGAATCCTGCATTTGCAAAATCAACCCCCCAACCTAACAAAAGACACGATTTCTTTAATGAGGATGCTAAGAATTTTCACGAAAAAATTGAATCGTTATGTAAGGTGACTTTTAAGAGAAAGTTTAAACGTATGGTAAAGGATGTCCTTTTCGGAATATTCGGCGCAAAGACTTTAGGACATATCAAGATACTAATAACAAGATAAATATGAAGGTTGGAATATTGACATTTCATTGGGCCAATAATTATGGAGCAGTTCTGCAGGCATATGCATTGCTTTCAAAATTAAAAGAACTTGGTCACGATGTCTATATAATCGATAGAAGGATGATTTATAAGGGAATCCTTCGCAAATTGTATCACAAATTTTCGTATGAGCACTTTTTCTCTTGGCGTAAATTTTGGAAATGCACGGATATATTTCTTAAGCCGAAAACAAGAGCGTACATGTCTCATGATGACCTTGTGACAAATTTTAAAAATGAGAATTTTGATGCCGTGATTGTGGGCAGTGACCAAGTATGGCGTTGGAAACTTATTGGCTTGAACTATTTCCTTGATTTTATCACGGATCATAAGACTAAGCGCTATTCTTATGCAGCTTCATTTGGACTTGATGAATGGCATGGTACAGAGGATGACAGAAAAACTATTTCAGAACTCCTTAAACAGTTTAACAGAATATTTGTGCGTGAAGAAACTGGCGTAAAGATATGTCAAGATACTTTCAAGGTTGATGCAAAATTAGTGCTTGATCCTACGTTACTACATACTGCTGAGTTCTATGAGCGAATGTTGTTGAAGAATTACAATCGTCAGTCAAGTGGAAAGGTCGTATCGTATATTTTAGGAAAGAATAAGAAACCTCAAGTTGTTGAAATCGCTAATTGGGCAAAAAGTATAAACTTAAAACATAACGAATTGTTCTGGACTACGATAGAGCACCCCTCTTTAATTGGCAAAAGCACTTTTCATTTAACACATGTCACTCCAATAGAATGGCTCAATGAAATAAGGAATGCTGAATATGTAATTACTAATTCTTTTCATGCAACTGTATTCTCTATCTTATTCCAAAAACAGTTTGTTGTACTTGCTCACGAAGGAGGGGGAAATAACCGAATAGAAACGTTATTTAATGCTTTGGGAATTTGTGGTAGGATTGCATATTCAGTTGATGAAGCAAAAAGTCTAATCAACAATAAAATAGATTATAGTGCTATTGTTGAAAAACATAATAACTCTATAAATATGTCTATGGAGTTCTTGTATAGTTTGTAAAAATGGGTTTAAAAGATATTATTAAAAGAGATTTGAGTAAGGTGAGATTTGATACTGATATTAAGTCATTTATTTTAGCCCTGCTCTTTAATCAGTCATTTAGACTTTTATTTTTTTATCGTTGCTCTAAGTATAAGACATGGCTAACCCCAATCTTCGCTCTGTTGAATCGTTGTTTTCAAAATAAACAATTAGTTTTTATTTCAAAACAAGCTGAAATAGGTTCAGGCTTTTGCATTGGGCATTGCTTTTCTATTATAATAAGCAAATGTAAAATAGGTGATGATGTAACGATAATGCAGCAAGTGACTATTGGCAGTAGTAGGGGGGGGGCGTGCAGGATACCCAAGTATAGGGAATCAGTGCTTTATTGGTGCTGGTGCGAAAATTATAGGTAATGTTATAATTGGTGATAATGTTGTAATTGGTGCGAATGCTGTAGTAACAAAAGATATACCATCGGGTTCTATTGTAGGTGGAGTACCTGCTAGAATAATCAACGATAAAGGAAAAGACCAAACAAAACTATGGTGTTCAACTATAAAATATATGACTCTATATAACGAAGCAAAAAAAACAAGTGTAAAAAATATAGGGTTGTTACTATGATATAATTAGTTTAATTAGGTGATGATGTTTTTGCGAAACTTTCAATGAATGTATAAGGCCCATTCTTAATATTTATTGATGCATGATTATTAGAGGGTTATATGGGGCTTGGTAATAAATTCACAACTTTATAAATTAAGATATTCTAGTGGAAAAAAGAAGTACAATGTTTATATTTCTACTATTCATAATTTCACCATTTTGGGCAATCATAGTCTATACAATATGGATATGGAATTCAAAAACGGAAACCTCACAAAAGATTTGGGTGCAGGCAGTATTGCTATCGTTATATGTTGCAATATTGGGAAGCACAAAAGTTTTGGATGGGGATTTTCTTGAATATCAAGATTATTTCTACAATGTTCCGAAAACAGCATTTATGGATTTTGTATTAAGTTTTGGTAAAGACCCTTTATATTATGCCTTTACGTATGTCTCGTATTATCTGTTTTTGGGTAACTGGAACTTATTTGTTATTAGTTTTACATTCATAAACTACATCCTTCTTTCCTATGCTATTATACAAATAGCTCAGAAAGTTAATGCCAATGTCAAGATAACGATAATGGCATTGTACTTTATGGCGTTTTTCTTTCAGGAGTTAGCCGCATCTGGAAATCTTGTTAGGCAGTGTCTTGCGCAGTCGCTAACTGTAGTTTTTCTTGTTTGCCTACACATCAATAAAAAAAATAAATGGTGGATTGCGTTATGTGCACTATGTACGCATATCAGTTGTCTACCCATTCTTGGAATAGGAATAATACCAACAATAAGAAAGAGGCCCTCTTTTAAAAATATAACAAAAGTGTTAATAGTTTTACTTATATTAGTTTGTGCGTTTTATGTTGTTGGTAATAAATTAAGTAATATTCCATATCTTCAATATATATATGAGCGAGCAAGTAATTCAGAACAACTTGCAGGGCAAGATAGTTGGCAGATAAATGTTGGGTTGACAACAGCAATGAAAGTTCTATTATTGTTATTGTCTTTCATGGCAATAATGATATACCATAGTAAAAAACAGCAGGACATAGATAAAGTTATATCTATGGTTAATCTCAATGTTATATTAATTATTTTTTTAGTGATAATCAATACAGTAGGTGCTTACTACCTGTTAATGAGATACTTCTTTTTTGTATATGCTTTTCAGAATACTCTTGTTATAATTTATCTCAATAAGTCAAGACTTATGAATAATGAACTTATGAAAGTTTCATTTATTGTGATAATGATGTTATATTTCTTTTATAATTATACCCATAATATATTTAGTTATACTTCAATTGGTGAAGCAATATTTAGTCCTTTGCCCATGTTGATATTCTAATATACGATATTGTTAACATAATGAAGAATCGACTACTTATTTTTCATCCCACGATAGCCCCATACCGCATTGACTTCTTTAATGACTTGTCTAATGCTTTTGAGACGCGTGTGTGTTTGCGATATAGAAATCTAAGGTCTCAGACATTTGATTACGATAAGATTGCATCGCAGTTTGATTTTTTACCCATATATCTGAAGGAGTATTTTAAACTTGGTAATCGCACCTTCTCGGGTGGGTTTTGGAAAAATCTTGATGAATTTAATCCGGATATTGTTATTGTTGAGGAATTTAGTTTGGGGACTATAATGGTGTTGTTACATCGTTTATTGAAACGCAAAAAATATAGGGTAGTTTCAATCTGCGATGATAGTTATAATATGGTTGCAGAGAATAACGACTTTAGCAAAGCTCACAGATTTTTGCGTAAAATAGTAGTTCCACAATTGGATGGGATGATACTCGTTGAACCTAAAGTCGCGAAATGGTACAACACTCGTTATGGCAAAGGTTTCTGCTTTCCCATCATTAAACCTGATTATAAAGCACGTGCAGAGTATAGGCGTGTGTTGCCATTGAGTAATCAGATTGCGGAAGAAAAGGGAATTAAAGGTAAATGGGTATTTCTCTTTGTAGGTCGTTTGGTGGCACAGAAAAATGTGGAAACAGTTATCCGTGCATTCTCTCATTTAGACCAAGATAAGAATGTTTTTGTAGTCGTGGGAGATGGACCTGAACGAAAAAAACTTGAATGTCTAGCTTTGGAACTTAAAGCCAATGTACTCTTCACAGGGCGTCTTGAATGCGATGAGTTAAATGTTTGGTATAATATTGCAAATGCTTTTGTATTGGCGAGTTACCAAGAAGCGTTTGGGGCTGTGACCAATGAAGCTTTGCTTGCTGGTTGTTATGCACTTATTTCTAATAAAACTGGTTCATCGTGTCTTGTCGAGGAGGGTGTAAATGGCTATACATTCTCACCAATGGATGTGGATGATTTGGCTGATAAGATGGAACGTATACTGATGTTTTCAGAACCTCTAAATGATGTTTTGCTTAAACCTAATTTGATGAGAGTCTCTTATGATGACCAGATGGTAAAACTTGTGGATTCTTTGAAAAAAATTACTGTTGTGTAACTTAGAAAGGACTTTGTTGTGGATAAGAAATTGGTGCTGACATTAACGACATACGATGTCTATAATTATGGAGCGTCGTTGCAGGCATATGCTTTGCAACAATATATAAAAAAACAGGGTTGCGACTCGGAGTTGATAAATTATCAACCTGAATACTTGACGCGTAAATATGATTATCGCTGGGTTAATCCTGAGTCAAGAATGAGTAAGTACGCAATTACAAGAGTCGTGTACAGGGTAATGAAGTATTTGCAACGACAAACCACGATGAGGCGTAAACGAGCTTTTGATGACTTTCATATAAAATATTTGTTGCAAGGGAAACGTTATCGTACGCACCAAGATTTGATTGATAATCCGCCAATAGCTGATGTCTATATTGTAGGAAGTGACCAAATATGGAATACTTTTTATGAAACAGGCAAAGATGGGGCTTTCTATCTTGATTTCGTGAAGAGTGGATTAAAAGCATCTTATGCTGCAAGTTTCTCTTATACAGATATAGATTCAACATGGAAAGAAATATTGTCTGTTTGGTTAAGAAACTTTGATAAAATTGCAGTGAGAGAATCTCACGGTGTAGATATACTTAGAAGTATGGGGCTTGAGGGACAATGGGTCTTAGATCCAGTATTTCTTCTTTCTGTTGATCAATGGAAAAGTCTGATGTCGCCCTTTGAAAAGAAAGAGAACTATATTTTAGTTTATGACTTTGAAAACAACTCTGAAATCAAACGTTTCAGTTTGCAGTATGCAAAAGAAAAAAAACTGAAAGTTTATTCAATTAATGATACTTATCCCCGACTTTATGCAGACAGAAATTTTTCCTCAGCAGGTCCACTAGAATTTCTTTCGTTGATATATCATTGTGATGCTTTTGTCTCAAATTCATTCCATGGTACAGCATTTAGTATAATATTTGGAAAACCGGTGTTTGTTTTTAATAGAAATAGACATAAGGTTAATTCTCGTATGGACAGTCTAACATCGCTGTTTGGAATAAGTGATTGTATTGTTGAATATCAAAGTGATTATTCCAAATATATAAATAAAACCTTTGACTTTGAGCGGATAGATATAATTCGATTGCATGAATTGAAGAAGTCTATGGAATATCTAAATGCCCTCTTATGACTATAGATAAAGTTGAGCATTGTGCCGGGTGTTTCCTCTGTACAGAGGTGTGCCCTAAGAAATGTATTTCTATTTCTTATGATAAGTTGGGACATATGCAACCTCATATCGATACAGTAAAATGTGTTGATTGTGGAGCTTGTGTAAAAGTATGCCCCGAATTGTGTATAGTAGTTAAGAAGCCCTCCATAAAAGTTTTAGCTTCGTGGGACAAGGATAATGAATCACGTGAGAAAAGTTCTTCTGGAGGATTAGCAACTTCTTTGTCTCGTAAAGTAATAGAAAAAGGTGGGGTGGTGTATGGTTGTGCTTTTGTTCAACCATTTTCCTTTGAACATATTCGCTGTTCGACTATAGAGGATGTGGAGAGATTAAGAGGATCTAAATATGTACAGAGTGATACTTCGAAATGTTGGTCCGCTTTGCGTCAGGATGTAAAACAAGGTCTTCGAGTTTTGTTTATTGGCACACCTTGTCAAGTTGCAGCTGCACGTCGTGCTGTAAATGATGCAGATAATCTTTTTACAATTGATCTAATTTGTCATGGTGTACCTTCTTTAAAAATACTTAAGGATAGTCTTCCTAAAAAAATCTTTGTTTTGTCTTTTGACAAAGTGGAATTTCGTGATAGCACGAATTACCACTTTTCTGCGAAAAGAGGAAATTCGGTCGTTTACGACCGGATTTTGTCTAAAGACTGGTATCTAAAAGGTTTTTTTACTGCACTATATTACCGTGATAGTTGTTATTCTTGTAAATATGCTAATGAAAAAAGGTGTGGTGATATTACTTTGGGGGATTTTTGGGGCGTTGATAAAAAACAAATTGATACGGATATAGAAAAGGGCCTCTCTTTGGTGATGATAAATACAAATAAGGGAGAACTTTTAGTTGACGATATTAAGGATGAAATATTTGTTGTAGAGCGCCCTGTGGAAGAGGCTATAGCTGGTAATAAACAATTATCAAAACCTATGTTGAGACGATGGGGGACTCGTGTGTTCTCTGCATTGTATCCTTATTGTGGATTTAAATTGAGTTTGTTTGCTGCAATTCCGGTTGTTGTTTTGAAGAATATTTTGTTGAAAAGATAGTTCTTTGGGTATATGAATGAATATAAACGAGAATCTCGTATCCTTTTTATCACCCCATTGCCTCCGCCTGTACATGGCTCAGCTATGATGAGCCAATACATTAAGGATAGCAAACTACTTCGTGAAGAGTTTGATTGTGAGTTTGTAAATCTTTCGACCTCGCGTCGTATGGATGAGATTGGTAAGGGAGGAGTGAAGAAATTATTGCGTTTTATTGGGGTTTACTTCACGGTATTCATTAAATTGCTCTGCCATCGTTACGAGCTCTGCTATTTGGCTATTACATGTCATGGGGTTGGGTTCTTGAAAGATGCACCATTTGTGTTGTTGTGTAAACTGTTTGGTTGCAAGGTGGTAATACATCAGCATAACAAGGGGATGAGCCGTTGTGTTAGTCGTTGGCCATATCGTTGGCTATTACCTTTAGTCTATCGCAACACGAAAGTTATATTACTCTCATGGTTTCTGTATCCAGATATTGCTAACGTCGTAAATCGTGAGCAGGTAATGATTTGTCCGAATGGAATTCCCGAGTTTTTTGATAAGGAACCGTTTCATGAACGCAACAATAAAGTCCCTCATTTGCTATTCCTTTCTAACTTAATCCCAAGTAAAGGCGTGTATGTATTATTGGATGCTTGCAAGATACTCAAGGAGAATGGTTATAAGTTTATTTGTAATTTTGTTGGAGGGGAAAGTAAGGAAATTACAAAGGATACTTTTGCAAAGGCTGTGGATGATCGAGGGTTAAATGACGTGATTAATTATAAGGGAGCACAGTATGGAGAAGATAAAGCAAAGGCATTCTTAAATACTAATATTTTTATATTTCCAACATTTTACTATAACGAATGTTTCCCATTGGTGTTGCTTGAAGCAATGCAGTGGAGCTTACCTATCGTGTCTACAGAAGAGGGGGGCATTCCTGATATTGTAAGGGATGGTGAGAGTGGTTTTGTGTGTACGCGTAAAGATGCAAATTCTGTCGCAGAAGCGATAGGACGATTGATAGATGATCCACAATTAAGGCTTAATATGGGTGAGCAAGGATTTCAACTCTATAATAGGTATTTTACATTAGAAAGATTTGAAGAAAATTTTGTGGGGATATTAAAACAATGTTTAGATAGAGTCGTATAGGATATTCTTGAGGCGAGTATTCTTGAAGGTGTTAACGGAAAAGAAATGTGATTTGTTATATGGTAGATATAGATAAATATAGAATCGGAAAAGTTTTTATTGTAGTTACTTCTTTGACGAACCATGTACGCTTTCCTAAGGATTGTGTGATCCAGTAAAATGGGGATAAATCTGTATTTCAAATATGTGTACTGTTAGTTACGCTAATTTACATGATGATGATTTTCTAATTAGAGTAAAACATGGAAGGTCATTCTTGATATAATGCATTTTAGATTAATAAGAATTTAATGGAAACTTACTTTAATATTCGATATGAGTTTGATAATGGACTTGTGTTAGAACGTATTGCAGAAACCTTAGACGGTGGGCGTGCAAGTTATATTTGTGTAGCTGACGCAAATGTTGTAACTAATGCATTCAATGATTTAAACTATGCCGCAGTATTGAACGAGGGACTTTTTGCGATAAGTGATAGTAGTTGGATTCCTGTATTTATTCGTTGGATTTATGGCAAAAAATACAGTCATTATTGTGGTTCAATGATTTTTGAAGATATAGTGCGTTCACGAAAATATAGAATGTTATTTTTAGGGGCTCACCAAAAGATGCTTGATGCGTTGCAGAGAAATATAACTCAAACAATGAATCCCGATGTAAGGGATATGACTTTTGTTGAATTGCCGTTTTGTGACGTTGAACTTTTTGATTATGAAGGTATAGCAAAATTAATCAATAGTGATGGCGCTGATATTATTTGGGTTGGACTAGGAGCTCCCAAACAAGAGCGATTTATGAATAAATTGAAGCCACACTTGAAAAAAGGAGTAATGATTGCAGTAGGGGCTGTGTTCAAGTTTTATTCTGGTCAGGAGGAGAAACGAGCACCGAATTGGATACTTCGTTGTAAATTGGAATTTTTATATAGAATCTTCCAGGAACCAAAGAAGCAATTTAAGCGTTGTGTCAAAATTATACGAACCATTCCCTTAATGTTGTTCACGGAATGGAGAAATAAAAGTAAGAACGCTTATTGATTGGTGGGGCATAAAACAAAGGCAAACTAAACAGGGAGGGAACAACTTGAAATGTTTCCTCCTTTTCTTTTTATGTCAGGGGATTTCCTTATTTTTGTGGGATGAAGAGGGGGGGAAGGAGTTAGTAGTGAGGAGTCCAAAGGAAAATGAGAAAGGAAAAATGAGAAAGGAGAAAGAGCCATGCGGGACTGAGAATAGTGAGGAGTTAGCAGTCCATGCGGGACTGAGCCTCACCCTATAGGGGGAGGTTGGAGGGGGCTATCATCTTGTCTGCTATCTCTACAAAATAATAAGTTGAGTTTTCAGAACTGGTTGAATATCTACAATGGGGTTTGTATAAGTACAACGATCCATCTAACAAAGAGTTGTCTGTTTTACCGGACACCAATAGAAGTTAATAGGACTATCCAGAAGGTGTCCTCACTTGATTCTCTATCATAGTCTGATCTGAAGTGAATATATATGGGGGAATCTCTTGTTTTTGTTACGAATAGGAGGAGGCATTAAAAGTTTCTTTCTATTATTATATCTCGCAAGAAATCGCTACCTTTGTGGGCGTGTCTTATATATGAGCCGATTTAATAGCGAAATGTTATGAATGAAAGATTGACGGTAAAGTCATTTGGTCCGATTAAGAAACTTGATATTGTATTTCAAGCAATAACGATAATTATTGGGGATCAGGGAACAGGTAAAAGTTGTGTTGCGAAACTTTTCTCAATGTTCAAATGGTTAGAAAAGGAGTTGGTTATGCAGCGTAAGAAAAGTTCCTTTTATGAATCGTATAATAGGTTTGAGACGAAGCTCTGTCAGTATCATAGAATTGACTCTTTTATTTCTGATGATACGTACATAAAGTATGAGAGTAAAAAATATACTTTTATATATGAAAATTCAAAGTTTCGTATAACCGACAATGGTGGAGATTTCTCAAAATTGCCGAAGATAATTTATATTCCAGCAGAAAGAACAATCCTTAGTGTCGCAGAGAATAAGTCACGAATGTTGAATTCTTTACCTGAATCTTGTTCAACATTTCAAGATGAATTTGGTGATGCAAAGAGAAACTATAAGAGCGGGTATATATTACCATTTGGAAATCTGCATTATGAATATGATTCGTTAAATGATACAAGTAAGATTTATGGTGAAGGGTATGAACATAAACCTGTAAAACTAACACATGCTTCAAGTGGGATTCAGTCGGCTTTGCCATTATGCTTAGTTTCTGAGTATTTAAGTGAGAAGGTTCTGGAGAAAGAGGAACTCAAACTCTCAAAGGAGGAACGCAATCGAATGGAGAAGCAGGTTGCTGACATCATGAATAATAAGGATTATACTGAGAATGTTAAAGACATGATGTTGAAGCAAATCTCCGCTTTGAATAGGTATGGATGTTTTATCAATATTACAGAGGAACCAGAATTGAATCTATTCCCTAAATCTCAACTAAGTGTTATTAAGGCTTTGGTAAAGGATAATGCAAAGGCCTTTGGAAATCAGTTGGTAATAACGACGCATAGTCCTTATACACTTGCGATAGTTAATTTGCTCATGATGGCAGATTTAGTGTATAAGAATGGCACTAAAGAAATTCAAGAACAGGTGGAAACTTTGTTCCCTAAAAGATATCGCGTGAATGCAGAAACTCTGAAGGCTTATCGTTTAAATATTGACGACGATAATGAACCTTATTGTAGTTCAATTGTTAGTGAAATTACGGGACTAATTGGTAAGAATGATTTAGATTCTGTGTCTGAAACAATTTCGAAGGAGTTTAACGTCTTATATAAATTATATGGGGCAGTTGCAAAACAATAATATACCTCAAGAGGTTCAACGTTTAAGATTGGTGACTGCATTGTCAGGTTGTGGCGGTGGCGTGGATTTGTGTCTTAAAGAAAGTACTGAAAGTGAAATGTCAGTTTTTGATGATGATATTTTAAGATATTCTGACTGGATTATCGGAGACGCAAATTCCCCCAAGGTGTTTGTTGCGCACAATGGAGGCCATAAGAATTTAGTGTTACTGCCATTAGACAATAGAATAGTTTCTGGTCATAAGGTGACGGAGGGAGGAGTGGCAGATTGTGCTATTCTAACAATGAGCGATATGAGTTTTATTGAGTTTAAGACAAATGTTGTGAGTAATTCTGTGGGCAATATTGAGTCTAAAACAAATGATGCCATAAAACAGTTGTGGAATACATTTAATGTTATTATAGCTCCTCGCTGTGCTAAAAAGGGAATTGATATTTCAAAGTTAGTAAATGTAGAGTTCTTTATAGTCTTTAACAAGGATTTAGATGTAACGGGAACCATGGCATCAAGACTTAATTTACAGATGGAATTTAAGAAAAATTATAATTACTCTTTGTTCTTCGAAAACGAAAAGAACTTTTAATAATTTAGCGGGGGCTATAATTTATTTGAACAGAGTTTTTATCAATGAGTCCAACAGATTTGTGATAATGGTGAATACCTATATTTTGTTGTTAAATCGGAGTTTAGTCGGTTCTTTTTGTCACTTGACTAGACTCCGATTCCCTAGCAATACGAATTAATGGAATCCACCTATGACATCAAGAAGGCTTTGGATGAATTGTATTCGTCTGAAACCTATCCCAACTTTCACTCTGCCTATCTTGTATATATTGCTATATCAATGATTTCCAATAATAGAATTTTCGTTTTGTATCCTACAGATTTATTTTAACTGTACTTTCATACCCCCTCCCCGCATTCGCGGGACTCCCCCTAACTTAGGTGGAGAATTTTAGATAGTCAGACGAATCATTTAACTGCCTGATGGGGGATGTCTCTAGGGGCGGTATGACTGTAGATTTGTGACAACTTTACATTATTGCCATTCAATTATTACCATACAAAACTAGATAATTAGCAATGAGCTTTTATAATATTCTTAAAATGATTATAAAAGCAATCATATTGTAGAATATTGCCATTTTGCCGAATTAATTTAAGCCATTTTACCGAAAGGTATCGCTCCAAATTGCCGAATGCGGGGTTTTTGATTACCTTTGCATGTAAATACTTTTATTGCTGTCTGGTAAAATTTGTCTCTTTATTTTAGAGAACACGAACCGAAGGTCGCGCAAGTCAATTGCACGAATAACACGAACCGAGGGTCGCGCAAGTCAATCCTTGCGGGGTGTTATCTTTGCTTATCGCATACGAATTGCACGAATAC
>JAEIGA010007541.1_pt1 | contig 16500 bp, 11 predicted proteins | sample 9270691 | NCBI WGS metagenome assembly JAEIGA01 (sample SAMN17057246, study PRJNA624740) | gut metagenome | biome: biome; isolation source: fecal sample | host: Bos grunniens | place: China: Xizang | collected 2019
TCCATTCCGGGCAGAATCATTTCTGTTCGATTTTGGCCGGTCACCGGATGGTAACGGACATCTCTGTTTCGATAACGATCTTATCCGGCTGTCGTGCCACCGGATGTACCGCCTGAAGTTCCTCCGGATGTACCTCCCGAGCTTCCGCTCGTAGTGCCGCCCGAGCTGCTGCCGGATGATCCTCTGGAGCTGCTGCCGGACGATCCTCTGGAACTGCTGCCGGAATTGCCTGAATTGGAATTGTTACTGGTCGTGCTCTGTCCGCTCTTCCAGGTCGCCGCCTTTCCGCTGGACTTGGTTCCATTGACATAATACTCGCCGCCGGAACTGTAAACGTCGTCCGGAGGGGATCCGAAGGAACCATAGTCAAGCTTCGCGCATTCGCGTCTCATGACTCTGGACCAGAGGGCCGCTGCAGCCGCCGATCCTCTTGAAAGCTGAATATTGACGTCGTTGCCGATCCAGCAGGAGACTGCATACTGAGGTGTGAGCCCGACAAACCAGGCGTCGAAGTTATCCGACGTCGTTCCTGTTTTGCCTGCGACCGGCTGTACGCCGATCGACGCAGATCCCGCGATACCTCTGGTTACTGTCGTGCGCAGGATATCGGTCATAATCCAGGCAACGCCTTCATCATAAACCTGTGTCTCTTCCGGATGACTCTCGAGGATAACATTGCCCTGGGAATCCTCAACTCTGGTATAGGTCGTCGGATCGATATGGACGCCGCCGTTGGCGAAAGTCCCGTAGGCAGCTGCCATTTCCATCGGCGAGATTCCCTTGAGCATGCCGCCCAGTCCCAGAGCCGCAGGGTTGTAGTCGCCTTCGGAATCACCGGATCTTTCTGTGATCGATGAGACTCCGTTTTTCTTCAGCATCTCCACTGAATAATCGTATCCGATATCATTGACAATCTTTACAGATACAACGTTGATGGATTGTTCCACTGCCGTTCTCAAAGTGACGTAACCTCTGTATCCGCTGTACCAGTTTTTCGGCCAGCCGTTCCTGGTCGGGGAGTCTTCTACCGTCGACCCGGCTGTATATCTCGTCCCTTTATCGACGCCGGATTCGATCGCCGGACCGTATACAGCGATCGGCTTGATCGAGGAACCAGGCTGTCTCGGCTGAATTGCTCTGTTATAAAGCATCTTGCCGGAGCTGTCGCCGCGGCCTCCCACCATGACCTTGATCTGTCCGGTTTTGAAATCAGAAATGACCATGGCTCCCTGAGGCTGGATCGAACTCTGTGACAGCTCGTAATTTCCTTCTGCGATGGAAACGGTCCCCTTCTCATCGTCAATCTGGAAGAATTCCGGATTTTCGTCGAGGAATTTCTTTGCTACGACAGCATTTCCATCATCGTCAAAGGTTAGATACCGGTACTCAAGCTGCGGGAAGTAACCGCCGTCAATCGTCGTGAACTGATAGTTCTGATAATCATACATTTTCTTGAACTCAATCTGCGGTTTATCAGATGAGGTCTTATAGATATTCAGACGATTGCCCTTCAGAATCACGAGATTTCCTTTATCGTCCATTTTATATTCGTCTTCAGACAGGACAAAGGAACCGTCATCTTTAAAATAGTTGTCCTTGTAATAAAGAATAATCGTCGATCTCTTTTTTCCGGTGCCGGTGATATTTCGTGAAGAATCCCGGTGAAGATTCGTGACACTCGGGAAATTGCCGCTGAGAGAGAACTGCTCTTCGGCGATCTCCTGCATCTCGACATTGAGCGTGCTGAATATTTTAAGGCCTTTGTTATACACCATATTGGCCGCAGTCGACTCGTCAATATCGTACTCTGCCATCAGATCTTCCGTCACCTCGTCGAGGCAGTAATCCGAGAAATAGGTCGTTACGTTCGACTGGAGAGGTTCTGTCGGCTTCAGCTCATCCTGGATGCTCTCATCCATTGCCTGTTTATACTCTTCCGCTGTAATAAAGCCCTGCTCCTTCATATTTTTGAGCACAAGCTCCTGGCGGGAACGGTAACCATCGCTGTACATATATACATAGGAACCGTCCGAGGTCTCTCCGAGAACGCCATCCGCTTCTTCGTCGACTTTTCCCATCTCCACCTTCTTGATTGGTGAATTCGCGCTCGGACTCTTCGGAATCGAGGCGAGCATCGCGCACTCCGCGATCGACAGCTGATTGAGATCTTCCAGGCCGAAATAGGATTTCGCGGCGGCTTTTACGCCACTGGAATTATTCCCGAGGTAGATTGTATTGAGATAAGCCTCGAGGATCTGATTCTTGGTCAGATCGTTTTCAAGAATCAATGTATAATAGGCTTCTTTAATCTTACGGTCGATCGACCGCTCACTGCTCAGATAAAGATTCCTGGCCAGCTGCTGGGTGATCGTACTGGTACCGCCGATTCTGTCTCCGGAAAAGATACTGTTCCTGACCGCTCCGATGACTCGAACGATATTAAATCCGCTGTGCTCATAGAAGGTTTTGTCTTCTATGGCGATAAATGAGTTTTTCAGAATGTCGGGAATCTCGTCGTAAGTAACCAGAGTCCGTGATTCTGCCGTCCCCACTGCTTCCAGTTCATCACCGTTGTCGTCATACACCATCGAAGTCGTATTGAGCAGGTCGTAGATCCTGCTGGTATCGATCGTCGGCGCGGTAACGACAACATAAGCGACATAAGCTGCGACAGCCAGTACTGCCGCGAGTATGATAAGAAACAGCCAGAGAAGGATTCTGTAACGCAGTTTTCTCTTTTTCTTTTTCTTCCTTTTTCTGATCTCCTGACCCAGGCTTTCCTGTTCGAGAACAGCTTCGTTGTTTCCTGCTTTATTTCTCATAATCCATACGTCCATCCACTCTCTTTGGAAGTCGCTCCGGCCGCCGCCTCTGTCCTTTTATCCGGAAGGGATTCCCGAGCAGGAGCCGACACTCCACACATACCTGATATGCAGCTGCCTCCGGATCAGTGACCCTTCGAAACAGGAATCGCTGGCAGATTCAGCTGACGTATACCAGAAAATCATTATTATATATAAAAACCATTTCGAGCCGGCGCGGAATCATCGGGCTGTATTCTGAGCCGACTGATAAATTATTATATCATAGTGCCTGTTTACAGGCAAATAATGACGTAAATTATGATAGTATATTATTGCTCGTGCGGTTACTGTTCAGCGACCGGCCAGGAAAAAGCATAACCTGCCCGGAATGGAGTCCTGAAGGAAGCGACTTTCGAACCATTTTGACAAAAGGTCACAGCAGGCGCGAGCACCAAATCAAAGATTTGGGCTGCTCTGCATGTGACCTTCCAGCTGCTCAACTATCGTTTCGCAGGGATAGGTCATCAAGACCCGAGCGGTAAAATGGATTATGAGACCGCAGAATTTTCACGGGGTATCCAAATCCCGTGAAAATAATGAAGCAGCAGACGATTCCAACCTCGCTTCGCTTCGGGGAATCGGTTGCATGACACCTTCCAGCGACTCACTTCGTTCGTCGGGATAGGTGTTCAAATTGTCTGAACCGAAAGTCAGGGGAGTTACTGAGAAACCCCGTAAATCAAGCCCGTCAGGGTGCAGACGAACGGATGGTTTCTCGTATACGTGGTCACTTAGCGAAAGCAAGCTGCAATGCTTTTGAACAGCGCCGCTTGAGGTTAGTGATCCGCCGTTTTCGGTGAGTTTGCGAAATGGTCTGCGGTCTCCCGCGATGTGGTCTGATGACCTTTCAAAATGGTGAGAGGAGCGACGAAGGACCCCATTCCGGGCAGGTTATGCTTTTTCCTGGCCGATCGATGAATTGTAACGTTACTGTTTAAAGACCGGCTTCATTCACTGCTTATCATTTTGACTATGCATCAGCACAGTGATATAATCCATAAGAATCATTATAGCTCATATTCCGGCGCCGGATCATTCTTTACAAAATCCGGCACACTCAAAAGGAGGCCACATGTCACTCTATCAGGAATGGACAGACCTTTACGAAAACCAGACAAAAGAAACTTTTAAAAAATTCTGGGAAGAATACTCTGCTTCAGAAACACGCATCTATAAGGATATTCTTTCCAGCGGCAGTCATATATATTCAGGAACCATCGCGGAAAAAGCAGCTGAACTGAAGGTCAAAGAACCGATTTTCATGGGCTTCCTCGACGGGATCCATGACAGTCTCAACAGTCCTGTGGATTTCGAGTCCATGGGACCGGAAAGTGAGTTCACCCTTGATATCGACTGGGAAAAGCTCTATTTCAATATGCATGACGCGCATGCGGATTATTTATACGAGCTCCCTGAATGGGACGCAATCCTGTCAGAAGAAAAACGCCAGGAGATCTATAAAGAGTATAAAAAATCCAAAACCGTAGTAAAGGGAAAAAAGATCGGAAGAAACGATCCGTGCCCGTGCGGCAGCGGCAAAAAATACAAGAACTGTTGCGGCAAAGCGGTATAAAACCCGTTCATAGATACTGTTCTCTCCGTCCTTTCTTCTCTTCTGCGAGTACATTACTCTCCGGATTCTGACAGATAAGGAACTGTAACAAAATAAATTGACCATATTGCGCAGGATTTTTTTTTTTCGAGTGCAAGGAAAAAAACACAGGCGATGCGGGCATCGCCGAGGCTTTTTGACGCAGCAATCGGAGAAATAGACAAGCAAGATGTGTTAAGTAATTTTGTGAAAGTTCCTAAGTAAAAAGGCAGCTTCTGAAGCTGCCTTTTTCAATGCGTTTTCTTTCTACACAATGGATGAGCCGGTCTTCTGACTGCGCTTTACGGTCAGTCTGCCGATCTGATCACAGTTCATTACGGATCATATCTTCATAGGTCTCGCGCTTTACGGTCAGCCGGTCCTCTCCGTTCCGGATCATGACGACAGGAGGCCTGCCCAGCTTATTGTAATTGCTTGACATGGTATAGTTATAAGCTCCTGTAGCAAAAATTGCGATATGATCGCCTCTCTCCAGAGCCGGCAGCATCACATCATAAGCGATGATGTCACCGGATTCACAGCACTTGCCCGCGACGGTCGTTTTGACATCGTGCGGTTCCCCGTTTTTTTCCACTGCCTCAACTTCATAAGCCGCATCATAAAGCTCTGTCCGGGGATTGTCCGGAAAACCGCCGTCAATTCCCGCATAAACCCGGCCTGCTGCGTTTTCCTTTACGGAGCCTACTTCATAAACCGTTATTCCGGCTTCTGCCACGACCCAGCGTCCGGGTTCGATGGTAACCAGTGGTCTCGGATCCCCCTGTTCCTCATAGAAGGCTGTGATCCTTTCCATCATCGGATCGATAAAATCTGCCAGTTTTACTCGTTCCGGATCTCCTGCGTAATGAACGCCGAAGCCGCCGCCGCAGTTCAGCTCCCTTGCCGTCCAGCCGTACTTCGTCTTCAGCTCCCGGAGCAGATCCAGAATGATCTCCAGCCCCATAATATGGGAATCATTTTCCATGAGCTGGGATCCGACGTGGAAATGGATCCCCTTCATATCGATCCCCGGCATACTGCCTGCCTTTGCGATCACCTGATCTGTTTTTTCAGGAGAAAAGCCGAATTTCGAATCCAACTGTCCTGTAGAGATATAAGAATGTGTGTGACTGTCAACCCCGGGCGTTACGCGAAGCAGGATACTCTGAATTTTCCCTTTTTCTACAGCGTATTCATTAAGACGCTCCAGCTCCGATTCATTGTCGACGACGAATACACCGACACCGGCCTCCAGACCTTCTATCATCTCTCTGTCTGTTTTGCTGTTCCCGTGAAAGACCATAACAGCAGGATCCACTCCCGCTTTCATGGCAGCATAGATCTCTCCACCGGACACGACGTCCAGAGACATGCCTTCTGACTTGACGATTCTCATCATTTCCAGTGTCTGGAAGGCTTTACTGGCATAAGCAGCCCTGGTATTTTCATATTTTTCTGTCAGACTCTCTTTGATCTCCGCGAACCGCTCTCTGATCGCATCCTCAGAAACCAGATATAACGGAGTACCGTACTTCTCTGCCATGGCGGATACATCGCAGCCATGAAACATCATGTTATTTTCCATCTGTATTTCCTCTCATTCCACACCCGCTTTCAGACAGATGTCTTCCAGCGGACAGACTTCACATCCCGGAGAACGGGCTTTACAGATCCTCCTGCCATGCCAGATCAGCAGGTGATGCGCTTCCGTCCAGCGGTCTTTCGGCAGGACATTCATCAGTGCCTTTTCAGCAGCCAGCACATTTTTTTCACAGACCAGACCAATCCGGTTGGAAACTCTGAAAACATGCGTATCGACAGCAATCCTCTGATGACCGAACGCCTCAGCCATGACGACATTCGCACTCTTCCGTCCAATCCCCGGAAGAGTTTCCAGAAGAGCCTGATCCTCCGGAACGATCCCGTCAAACTCTTCTGTCAGCATTCTGCTGAGTTTCAGCAGGTTGTCCGTTTTCGTACGGTACATACCGATCGGTCTGAGGATTCTCCGCAGCTCCCCGGGATCGGCTCTGCTTACAGCCTCCGCATCGGGATATTTCTCAAAGAGTTCCCCGGTTACCTGATTGACCCTTTTATCAGTCGTCTGAGCTGACAGCATGACCGCTGTCAATAACTGAAACGGTGTCCCGTATGCGAGTTCACAGGAGGCCTCCGGATAGGTATCCGTCAGCAGTTCCAGTATTTTCAGAACATCTTGAGGGGGCAGGATTCTATTTTTCATTCTTAATACTCGAAGCCCCCATATCCGGCTCTGATCTTGGAACCTTCCAGATGTGTTTTCACAGCCTCCGCTCCTCTGATCGCATCTCTTTCTTCCAGTGACTGGAGAATATCCCTGTGCTCACGGAGTACCTGTTCCATATCTTCATCCTCCGCGTGTCCGACTTCTCCTTCTTCCTTGAAGAGCTTGGTATAATACTGGAAACTGGTCAGGACTCTGGTCAGCTGGCGATTATGAGAAGCCTCATAAATGAGTTCATGAAAATGCACATTCTGTGCCTGCGTCTTTCCCATTTCACCCTTCATGGCATAGAATTCCATGAGCTCATAGGCATTCCTGATATCATCCAGCTCTTCCGGCGTCATTCTTTCCACAGCCCATTTAAAAGCAAGGATCTCATATTCTTTGCGCATATCATACATATCCGCGATATCCTGATCCGTCATTCCCGTAACAAAGGCACCCCTGTTCGGAATCATTTTGATCAGATCCTCCTGCTCCAGCAGGCGGAAAGCTTCTCTGACCGGAGTCCGGCTGACGTTGTATTCATTGCAGACTCTCTGTTCCGTCAGCTTTTCCCCGTTTTTCATCCTACCTCTCAGGATATCCTCCCGCAGTCTGATAAAAATATTGATCGCCAGCGGAAGTCCGGCTGTCATTTCTTCCTTTACATCTCTGTAATACATATTCCATCCTCTGCAATACCCTGAACCTTCAACAGATCGACCGGGAATGTCAGTCCACGGCTTCAGCGTTCTTCTGTTCCGCCTTGAGCGTATTGATCTTGCCGCCGTATCTGATCATCTTTTTCTCCAGATCAGACAGCTCTGGTTTCATTATATATTCTTTCCCGTTTGTCAGATTCTTTACGACAATCTCCTCCTTCGTCTGAATCTGCTCCAGCGCGTTTTCAATCACCATGGTATCACCGAGTCCGATCGTATCGTAATCAGAAGGATCCGCAAAAATCATCGGAACGATGCCGCTGTTGACCAGATTGCTGCGGTGGATTCTGGCAAAGGATTTCGCCATAACAAATCTGACTCCGAGATAGAGAGGAACCAGCGCGGCGTGTTCTCTGCTGGATCCCTGTCCGTAATTTTCACCGCCAACGATTACATTGCTTTCATATTCACGGCATCTGGCAGGGAAGCCGGTATCGATCGTTTCAAAGCTGTAATCCGACAGATGCGGAACATTGGAACGGTATGGAAGAAGTCTGGAATCCGACGGCATAATATCATCTGTCGTAACATTATCTCCTGCATGGATGGCCACTCTGCCCTTCAGTTCGTCGCCCAGTGCCACATTGAGAGGGAACGGTTTGATATTCGGGCCCATCTCTACAGGAGTATTTTCTGTATTTGTTCCTTCCGGATAAACAATGAAATGATCATTCGGGGTCAGCTCGGCCGCTGGAACCGGCTGAAGATCTTCTTTTCCCATACCTGTCGCCAGAACCCCGCGAATTGCTGAATAAGCAGCTGTTTCCGGACTTACCAGATAAATGTCCGCGTCCTTTGTCCCGCTTCTGCCCTTGAAATTTCTGTTGAAGGTACGGAGAGACACACCGCCGGATCTCGGAGACTGTCCCATGCCGATACATGGGCCGCAGGCATTTTCTATAATACGGGCTCCTGCCTGAATGAGATCTGCCAGTGCTCCGTTGGTCGCCAACTTTGTCAGAATCCTGCTGGAACCCGGTGAAATGACCAGGCTGACATCCGGTGCCACCTTCCGGCCCTTCAGAATCTCTGCCACCTTCATCAGGTCAGCGTAAGAAGAATTCGTACAGCTTCCGATCGCTACCTGATCGACTTTGATCTCACCGATACTGGCTACAGAGTCGACATTGTCCGGACTGTGCGGTTTTGCTGCCAGCGGCTCCAGTGTGGAAAGATCTACCTCCAGCAGACCGTCATAAACTGCATCGGCGTCTGCTGACAGAGGAACAAAATCGGTACCTCTGCCCATAGCCTCCATAAAGGCTTTCGTATTCTCATCACTCGGGAAAACCGATGTGGTGGCTCCGAGTTCCGCTCCCATATTTGTGATAGTGGCACGATCCGGCACAGAGAGATTCGCCACTCCTTCTCCGGTGTATTCCATGATCCTGCCGACGCCTCCCTTGACCGACAGCTGCTGCAGTACATAAAGAATAACATCCTTTGCGGACACCCATGGTCTGAGCCTGCCCTTCAGCCTGATCTCATAGACCTCAGGCATCGTCAGGCTGTAGCTGCCGCGGGCCATGGCCATGGCGACGTCCAGCCCGCCTGCGCCGATAGCGATCATCCCGATTCCGCCGCCGGTCGGTGTATGGCTGTCGGATCCGAGAAGCGTCTTTCCCGGAATACCAAAATTCTCCAGATGGAGCTGGTGGCAGATCCCGTTGCCCGGCTTCGAGAAAAGCACGCCGTGTCTTCTGGCGACACTTTTGATAAACTCATGGTCGTCAGCGTTTTCAAATCCGGTCTGCAGTGTGTTGTGATCGACATAGGCGACCGACAGTTCAGTCTGTACTTTTTCTATATCCATGGCCTCCAGCTGCAGATAAACCATGGTTCCTGTAGAATCCTGCGTGAGAGTCTGATCGATTCTGATCGTAATCTCCTCACCCGGCGTCATATTTCCTGATATAAGATGATTTTCAAGCAGCTTGTAAGCTAAAGTCTTCCCCATTGTCTGTATACTATCCTCCATGACTCAAAAATGAATACAATATATGCTTTGATAATTTTGTATACAATTATATTGTACTGCTGAGCTTTTGTAAATACGCCCATCCGTTTTATTTTCCATCATTGTCGGCTGCCGTCGATTTGTCCCTATTTATTCCCGATATCCATCTGTTTTCCGACTTTACTACGATAAAGTAACGGATTTTCTCGTATAAATAACTGATTATCCACTAAAAAAAGGATTACTTTGCCTCCTCGACAAAAATTGTGCCGCTCTGCCGCCGGCCCATTAATACTGAGCGTTATCCGGATTTCAAAATAAAAAGGCTCCGGAAGCAAATCGCAGGATCTGCTCCGGAGCGTAACATCAGGCCTGTTCACGGAAACCTTATCGGAAATGAAAGCTTTTACTTTACTGAATACTGCAGGCCTTCTTCATCCGCGTCGATCAAAATATCGTCACCATCTTTGATATCACCGCGGATGATCATTTCCGCGATCTGTGTCTCTACGTATTTCTGCAGATAGCGTTTGACAGGACGGGCTCCGTAATGCGGATCGTAGGCTTCGCCGGCGATAAAGGCTCTGGCCGCATCTGTCAGAGTCAGCGTCATCTTCCGATTGTCCAGCTGCTTTTCAAGAGACTTAAGCGCCAGATCAATGATTCTTCCGATCTGGGCCTCTGTCAGCGGTGAGAAGACAACGATATCGTCCACACGATTGATGAATTCCGGACGGAAGTTCTTTTTCAGCTCTTCTTCGACCTTTTCCTTCACTTCGTCATCAATCGTGCCATCCTGGTGGATATTGGCCGTCAGATAGGCGCTTCCCAGATTTGAAGTCATAATGACGATGGTGTTCTTAAAGTCGACGGTGCGTCCCTGGTTGTCCGTCAGACGTCCGTCATCGAGCAGCTGCAGCAGGATATTGAACACATCCGGATGAGCCTTTTCGATTTCATCAAACAGGATGACACTGTAAGGATGTCGTCTGACAGCTTCTGTCAGCTGTCCTCCTTCATCATAACCGACATATCCCGGAGGAGCTCCGATCAGGCGGGATACGGAGTATTTCACCATGTACTCGGACATGTCGATCCTTACCATATTTTTCTCACTGTCAAAGAGTGCCTCTGACAGCGCTTTGGCCAGCTCTGTCTTGCCGACGCCGGTAGGTCCCATGAAAATAAAGGAACCGATCGGTCTGTCAGGATCCTTCAGACCGGCTCTCGCTCTCATGACCGCCTCAGAAACCGATGTGACAGCTTCATCCTGTCCGATTACTCTCCTGTGCAGTTCCTCCGACAGCCTCAGCAGCTTTTCTCTCTCTGCTTCCACCAGTTTCGAGACAGGAATGCCGGTCCACTTGGAAACCACGTCCGCGATTTCGGGCTCATCGACCTGTTCCCGGAGCATCCGGTTCTCATCAGCACCCAGCTTTTCCTTTGTTTCCGTGAGCTTTTTCTGCAGTTCAGGAAGCCGTCCGTATTTCAGCTGAGCGACCTTTTCGTAATCAGAATCCCTCATGGCCGCGTCGATTTCCAGATTCAGATCTTCAATCTCCTGCTTAATAGACTTGGAATCACTGATTTCCTTCTTTTCCTGCTCCCACTGGGCCCTCATCGCTGAATTCTTTTCTTTAAGATTGGAGAGTTCTTCGTCAATACTGGCCAGTCTGGACTGAGAAGCATCGTCGATCTCTCTGCCGATCGCCTGCTTTTCGATCTCCAGCTGTTTGATTTTACGATCGATTTCCTCAACCTCCGCCGGCATGGAATCGATATTGATTCTGACCATGGAGGCCGCCTCGTCCATAAGGTCAATCGCCTTATCCGGCAGGAAACGGTCCGAAATGTAACGGTCCGAGAGGGAGGCACAGGCGATCAGGGCATTGTCTGTAATGCGAACCCCGTGATGGATCTCAAATTTCTGCTTCAGTCCGCGCAGAATGGAGATTGTATCCTCCACTGTCGGCTGATCCACCATAACCTTCTGGAAACGGCGCTCCAGAGCCTTGTCCTTTTCGATATATTTCCTGTACTCATCCAGGGTCGTAGCGCCGATGCAGTGGAGTTCTCCTCTCGCCAGCTTCGGCTTCAGCATATTGCCGGCGTCCATGGACCCTTCCGTTTTTCCGGCTCCGACGATGGTATGAAGCTCATCGATAAAAAGGATGATTTTCCCCTTTGACTTTTCGATCTCATTGAGAACAGCCTTCAGTCTCTCCTCAAATTCACCTCTGTACTTGGCGCCCGCGATCAGTGCGCCCATATCCAGTTCAAAGATGGTCTTTCCCTTCAGACCCTCAGGGACATCGTCATTGAGGATTCTCTGGGCCAGCCCCTCTACAACCGCCGTTTTGCCAACTCCCGGCTCCCCGATCAGGACAGGATTGTTTTTTGTCCTTCTGGAAAGGATCTGCATCGTATGACGGATTTCCGCATCCCTGCCGATAACCGGGTCCAGTTTGCCGGCTCTGGCGTCTTCCACGAGATCTCTCCCATATTTTGTCAGAGCGTCATAGGTATCCTCCGGATTTTCACTGGTTACCCTCTGGTTGCCTCTGATTTTTGTCAGCTCCTGCAGAACCCTGTTTCTGTCGATCCCGTACTTTTTAAAAATCGCGGCTGAAGGAGTCCGGCTTTCATCCAGCAGAGCCAGATAAAGATGCTCCACACTGATGTACTCATCATTAAAGCTCTTTGAAACCTTTTCCGCCTCAATCAGGAGCTTCTGGAATCTCTGGGAAGGATAGATCTTTCCGACAGATCCGGATACCTTCGGAAGCCTGGCAATCTCCGCCTTTACATCCTCTGTGATCTGAACTCCCGGAACCTCCATATAATCCAGAAGTCTCGGAACCAGTCCCTGATCCTGCCTGATGAGCGCCAGATGCAGGTGCTCCCCTGTCAGTTCCTGATTTCCTTCTTCTATAGCGATATTCTGTGAATCCAGAATCGCCTCACGTGCTTTTTCTGTATATTTTTCTTCCATATTCATTCAGCCTCCTCAGCTGTATTCACCCGAAGCGGATCAAGCTGTCCCGCTTCCGTTGTATACCTGTTTTCCGGTCTTTTAAGCAAGTGTCACAGCTGACTTTCAGGAATCATACGCCGGTTTTCTCCTGTTCTCTGAGGGGTCGTGGAAACAGGCTCTTCCGGGATGATCCTGTGAAAAAGTCCGGTCACCGCAGCTTCTCACCGTCAGCGCCGCCCTTTTCTATTAATTAAATTACCCTGTCATTTTTTCAGTAAACTGAAAGTTTTTGCGCTTTCTCCAGAAACAACTGATTTGATTCCCGGCTGCCTGCCGCGCTTCCCCGAAAAAAAGGACCCTCTGCCGGATGGACAGAGAATCCCTTAAAATGTCGGTCCGGCGGCCGCATCACTCAACCGGAACCGGACTGAATCATTGAAGTTTTATAACATAGGAACGCATTTCCTTTTTATAGGCTTCTACACCGGGCTGGTCAAAAGGATTGACCTCCGAAAGCAGCGCGCTGACAGCGCACTGAGTCTCGAAGAAATAAATGAGCCCGCCAACCTCTTCCGGACTGAAAGCATCCACACTGATATGGACAACAGGGATTCCGGCCTTGACATGCGCGTCGCGCACACCGCTGACAGCACAGAGATCCAGTTCTTTCAAAGTATGCCCTCCAAAAGGCCTGATCGCACTCTCCGGCACCTGGACATCCTGTCCCTCTTCTTCATTTGCCGTGATCAGCGTTTCGAACATGCATTCGGTTCCCTGCTGGAGAAACTGACCCATGGAATGAAGATCTCTGCTGAAAAGAAGGGTTGCAGGAAACAATCCCTTTTTCTCCTTTCCCTCGCTTTCCCCAAAGAGCTGCTTGAGCCACTCTCCGAAAAAAGCCGCATAGGGATCAAAAAATTCAAAAACCTCTACGGTCTTTCCTGTTTCATAATAATGGTGACGAAGGATCGCATAATCCAGACCCTTCCCCCGGAAAAACTCCGGAGAAGCGATTGCAGCGGCGCCGCTGATCAATCTTCGGATATCGATCCCCGCAACGGCCGCGGGAAGCAGTCCCACCGCAGTCAGCACGGAAAATCTCCCGCCGATATTCTCTGCCAGTTCAAAAATGCGCGCCCCCTCTTCCACTGCATGAGTATACAGAGGATTCGGACGGTTTTCTGTAATTACATAAGTCCTGCGGGCCGCTTCTTCTCTTCCATATTTCTTTACCAGATACTCCCTGAAGATCCCGTAAGCTACCATCGTTTCTGCCGTCGATCCGGACTTGGAGATGACGCAGAGAGAGAAATCTCTGTTTTCGATCCTTTTCAGGATCTCGCCCACATATCTCGCGCTGAAATTAAATCCGGCAAAAATCACCTCTTTTTCCGGCAGATCTTCTCCCAGCAGATCGATCACGGCCTTTGCTCCGATGTAAGACCCGCCGACGCCGAGTACAATAAAACAGTCACTGCAGGCCCGGATCTCCTCCGCTGCCTCTTTGACCATTCCCAGTGAAACCTCGTCTATCTCCAGAGGCTGTCTGATCCAGCCTGTAAAATCATATTTACCATCCCATAAATCCATGAGTTGTCTATCCGCTGACGGACGATACTTTTCGAGAATGCTCTCTTCTATACCGCATCCATCAAGGTCGATCTGTAAGCTCATCAAAGCACTCCTTTCCAGACGTCAGAGACAATGAAAACGATCTCCTGCGATTCTTAAATTCCGATCCGCCGTATCCGGTATTTCAGATCCTTTTATCAGCTATAGCTTCCAAAAAACAGATTCATAATCAGACTGTAGAGCCAGTTGACCTCCGGCGTAATAATATACTGGGTCAAATCCAGGATAATCAGCAGGAGCAGCAGCATCGGGCCCAGCTGATAAAAACGCGGATACCAGGAAAAGGTATCCAGTCTGAAAATCTGCGTGATGATCCCGAAGCCATCCAGGGGCGGAAGGGGAATCAGATTAAAAAACAGAAGCATGATATTGATTTGCACCACACCCGCCAGGATCTGCCAGACTATATAAGATGGAGAAGAACTGAATACACCGGCAGCGCTGATATAATACAGCTTCATCAGCCCGGCCGCCGCAAAAGCCAGAAGGAGATTCATACAGACCCCTGCCAGAGCCACCATCATACTGTCCCGACGCCGGTGCTTATAATAGCGGGGATCGATCTGGACCGGCTTTCCCCAGCCAAATCCGAGAAACATCAGCGACACAAACCCGATCAGATCTACATGAGCAGCCGGATTCAGCGTCACCCTGCCCTGAAGGCGGGGGGTCGGATCCCCCAGACGGGACGATACAAAAGCATGCCCGAATTCATGAAAGGACAGACCGATTATGATGCCGGGCAGCATGATCAGCCGCTGCATGATAAATTCCATGATCGTATTCATTAATTCCTCCTGTTTTCCCGGTATCTGCCCATCCGGTCCGCGCCGGACCGGATGATAAAGGCAGTCAGGTGTCTGTCTGCCTGTCAGAAACAGAGGTCAGACAGATACGGCCTGATTATCAGAAACAACGGACCATATCAAAAAACCCGGCTGTTACCAGCCGGGCAGTCTGTGCAGTACTATCTCTGCTCTTTTGATCTGATCTTGGCAGCTTTACCTGTTCTCTGTCTCATGTAATTGAGCTTCGCTCTTCTTACATCACCGTGTCTGACGACATCGATGTGATCGATCATCGGTGAATGGATAGGGAATGTCTTCTCTACGCCAATACCGGAAGAGATCTTTCTGACTGTGAAGGTTCTGGAAAGGCCGCCGTTCTGCATCTTCAGAACGAATCCTTCGAACATCTGCAGTCTCTCTCTGTTTCCTTCTTTAATCTTGATGTATACCTTTACAGTATCACCGACTTTTAACTCAGGCAGATCGTCTCTTTTGTATTCCTGCTCGATTGCTTCAATAAGATTCATGATATAACCTCATTTCCTATCGGGCGTTCGTAACATGTACAGGGAACGAAGTCTCCTGCGCGCGCCCTGTGCGCGCCATGACAGCGGACCACCCACAACAATCGGATTATACCACCATTATAGGGATTGTGCAACAGCTATTATGCTCTCGGATGCGTTTTATCAAAAACTTCTTTGATCCTGTTCCTGGTGACATTCAGATAAACCTGAAGCGTTGCCGGATCTTCAAATCCCATAAGCTCCTGCATGGTCCTGACATCGGCGCCGTTCTGCAGCATATGAACTGCAAAAGAATTGCGAAGGACCTGCGGCGTCAGTCGATGTCCCAGACCAGCCTTTTCTGAATAATTGCTTACGATCTTCCAGAGACCCTGCCTTGTAAGCTTTTCTCCGTGTACATTCAGGAAAAGATAATCATCTCCCGGAGCATAGCTTTCTGATTTGCGGGACGCTTCCAGAAAACGCGGTCTGGAAACCTCCATATATCTTTCAAGAGCTGCCCTGCAGGGTCTTCCAAGAGGAATAATGCGGGCTTTGCCGAAGTCTCCTCTGCAGGTGATAAAGCCTATCGTAAGATTCATCTCCGTGGTAAACATGCTGATGAGTTCCGTCACCCTGATCCCCGTTCCATAAAGGAGTTCCAGAATGGCCCGGTCTCTTATGCCTTTTACGCTCTGATCAGGAGCCGACAGAAGCCGGCTGACTTCTTCGATGGTCAGATATTCCACGTTTTTTCTCGCTGTGCATCCCGGCTTGACACCGACTGACGGATTCGAATCAATCAGGCCTCTGTCATACAGGAATGTGACGTAAGATCTGACGGAAGAAATCTTACGGCCCATGGTGGACTGAGACCGCCCCTCAGTTCTGAGCTTTTCCATAAAAGAAAGGATGTCGGTCTGCTGGATTCCTCTGACATCCTCGATCGATGTCATGTCCAGATACCTTGTAAACTCATTGACATCTCTGCAGTAGGCATCCACTGTATTGTCCGACATGCGCCGTTCCTGCCTGAGATAGCGCGTATAATCTTCTGAATAGCTTTTCATATTCTCCTCCACTCTTTTCTTTCGAGTTTAAGTGTACCATAAGCCATATAACGTAATAATTTCTGTTACATTACGATTATGTCACAATTCAGTTATTCAGCTGTTTTCAGTGCTTTTTACGCGCTCAGAAAAAAACATCTTTCCCATAACA
>JAEIGA010007542.1_pt1 | contig 16500 bp, 15 predicted proteins | sample 9270691 | NCBI WGS metagenome assembly JAEIGA01 (sample SAMN17057246, study PRJNA624740) | gut metagenome | biome: biome; isolation source: fecal sample | host: Bos grunniens | place: China: Xizang | collected 2019
GAGGTCTCTGAGCCGCAGGTCGAGATGAGTGACCCCGAATGGTCCGGTCTTCTCCACTGCAGCAACGTTTCCTCCGCCGACGAAAAGCAGGAACTGGCGCAGGTCATGGCTGCTCTTCAAACCTTAAGCAAGTACGCCCCCGCCAAAAGCGGGCTCTTCCGGGTGCGCAAGCCCATTTCGGAAGAGGATTTCCTTTGCCCCGACGCTTTGGCACGCGCTCAAGCTCAGGCCGAGGAGTTATAGAGAAGATGTCTTATAGAGTTGGATTGCGACAATTATACTCCTATGAGATATTTGAAAATAGTATGTTCTAAATAGAGCAACTTATTCAAAAAAAATCGTATCTTTGCCACGATGTAGCCCTTTTGTTGAAGATGGGGCGTGGCGTGAGGTTTGTAATAGGGAAAATTATGATTGTGGAACTCCTCAAAATACTCTTTGGCGGACTATGTGTGGGCTTAGCATCCTCGGTGACAGTAGGCCCTGTGGCAGTGCTTTGCATCCAGCGCACGCTGAGCAAGGGACACCTATCTGGTTTTATATCGAGTATGGGTGTGGTGTGTGCCGATACCTTGATGGCTATTCTCGCATTCTCGGTATATGCACTGATAAAGAGTTATATTGATGAGTATAGCAACATAATACAACTTGTTGGAGGCCTCTTTGTTGTGATTGTGGGTGTCTTTATCTTCTTTAAGAACCCTGTGCCTCAGATTCGTAAAAATAAAACAGGTCAGAGCCTTCTATGGCAGGACTTCGGATCTATGTTCGGCTTTACGCTTGCCAACTTTGTGGTAGTGATACCATACATCTTGGCCTTCTTCACTATGTTCAACATCGACCTTACAATAGACTTCCACGGAGGTGCGGACGGTGTGGTAGCGTTTAGCGATGCCCTATATAATGTCTTGGTTTTGGGTGGTTTCTTCCTTGGTGCAACTCTCTGGTGGTTTGCCGTGACATCCATAATTAGCATCTTCCATAAGGGCTTCAAGCCTCGCCATATGATTATCATCAACCGCGTTGCAGGCTTGGTAATCATACTCTTGGGTGTGGCAACACTTCTATCGGTATTAATAGATTAGTTATGAGCAATAAGAGAATTATAATCGCCATTGATGGTCACTCATCGTGTGGCAAGAGTACCTTTGCCAAGGCCATAGCGGCACGCTTGGGATATATCTTCATTGATACAGGCGCTATGTATCGCGCTGTTACACTATATGCTTTGGAGCACGGTGCTATAGAGTCGTGTATGGCTAACGAGCAGAAGATTGAGGCTATGCTCGAAGATATCAACATCAACTTCCGCTTTAACCCTGAGCGTGGCGCAAGCGATATATATGTCAACGGCGATATGGTTGAGGGTAAGATTCGTACCATCGAGGTAAGCAACTGCGTGAGCGCAGTAAGTTCTATCGGTGCTGTGCGTCGTAAGTTGGTTGCTATGCAGCAGGCTATGGGTCGCGATGGTGGTGTGGTGATGGATGGTAGAGATATCGGTACGGTGGTATTCCCAGATGCTGAACTCAAAATATATATGACCGCAGATGCTATGGTGCGTGCCGAGCGTAGGTATAAGGAGCTTACGGCTAAGGGCGACAAGGTTAGCCTTGAGGAGATTTACGAAAATGTAGTATCGCGCGACCATGCCGATATGACACGCGCTATATCGCCACTACGCAAGGCTGAGGATGCCATTGTGCTCGATAACTCACATATGAGCGTTGAGGAGCAGATGGAGTGGTTCGACAGAGAGTATCAACGAGTAGTAGGGTGTTAGTATGCGCGTTGTAATAGATGATAATTCGGGTTTCTGCTTTGGTGTGGTAAGAGCTATTGGCGAGGCAGAGAGTGCTTTGCAGAGTCGTGGTGAGGTGTACTGCCTCGGCGATATTGTGCATAACCGTGTTGAGGTGCAGCGACTTCAAAACTTAGGTCTACATACCATATCGCACTCTGATATATCATCGTTGACGGGACATACAATGCTTATCAGGGCCCACGGTGAGCCTCCAGCAACATATCATCTTGCCGAGCAGAACGGTGTTGAGATTATAGATGCTACCTGTCCTGTGGTGGCGCGTCTGCAGCGTCGTGTGCGCGAGGCTTATGCTAAGATGCAGGGCGTGGGCGGATGTGTGGTGTTGCTCGGTAAGCGTGGCCATGCTGAGGTTGTAGGCCTTATTGGTCAGGTGGGCGATGATGTTGTGGTGGTGGAGAGTGAGAGCGAGTTGGAGGGCTTGGACTATAGCCATCCAATATACTTCCTCTCGCAGACAACGCAGAGTATAGAGCTCTTCAACCGTATGGCGCAGATAATAGGTAGCAGGATGGCTGAGGGTGCAGAACTGACGGTGGATGACACTATTTGTCGTCGTGTGGCAGGGCGTGAGGCAAATCTTGCCGAGTTCTCGCGCAGTGTAGATGTGGTGCTGTTTGTGTGTGGTCGTAAGTCGTCGAATGGTCGTGTCCTCTCGGAGGTGTGTCGTAAGGCTAATGCAAGGTGTTACAACATCGAGGAGGCATCGGAGATAGAGCCGCAGTGGTTTGAGGGGGCTCAGAGCGTAGGTATATGTGGTGCTACATCAACACCTCGCTGGCTTATGGAGGAGGTGGCCGCCTATATTAACAACTTTGAAAAATAGAGAATTATGAAGTATGCTATTCGTTCGCTAAAATATCTACTCTTAATCAGCGTTCTATATGTAGCGCTATTGTGGGTTTCGTCTATCTATACCTATGATGGTATGGTGGATGTGGCAACGCTTCTAAGGGCGCAACTTGGCTCGCAGAGAGGCGTATGGCTTGTGGTAGCATTTGTGGCATTGGCGATATTCTATCCTCGTTTTGGTTATGTGCGTCGTGTGGTAAGTGGCGCAGATATTGAGGATGACCGCATCCGTATCGACAATGCAATGAAGTTGTATGGCTTTAAGTTTGCAGAGGTGCGAGAGGGTGCTTTGGTATATCGTGCAGAGGGTATAATTCACCGCATCACACTCCTCTTTGAGGATGAGATATTGGTGCGCCAGGTTGAGGGCGGTGTCGAGATTGAGGGCCTTCGCCGTAGCGCGGTGCGTATAATATATCAACTTAAGGCCTATATTGAGCATAAGGAGCGATACTAACAGCGGTATGGGAGTAGCTCCCGCCGCATCAAATCAGTTTGAAAGATGAGAGTGACACTTCGTTTGATAGTCTCCTTTGTGGCGTTGAGCATCTTTGCCACTATGGAGTTGTCGGCACAGGGCGTTGACCGCACACAGCGCGATTTCGAACTTGGGCAGGCAACAGAGGTGCTCAGCAACATAATGCGAGAGTTTGACATGGGTTTTGTGGATGCAGTGCCTGCAACCACGATGCTAAACTCTGCCGTAAGGGGTATGACTATGGCTACAGATCCATACTCGGAGTATCTCTCGGAGGAGGCTATGTCCAACTTCGAGATTATGACTACGGGTCGCTATGGTGGCGTGGGCTCGCTGATACGCAAGCGTGACGATTATGTAATCTTTGCACAACCATATAAGGGCTCGCCATCAGACTTGGCGGGTGTAAAGATAGGTGACAAGATTTGCGCTATAGATGGTGTCGATATGCGCGGAAAGGATGTCGCAGATATAAGCTCGCGATTGAAGGGTGAGCCTGAGAGCGAGGTTGAGGTGGTCGTGGAACGCAATATAGGTGGGACTATTGATACTCTGAAAATTATGCGTAAGCGTATCTCTATCCCAAGTGTCAACTATGCTGGTATCATCCGTGATGGTGTGGGTTATATCTCGCACAACGACTTTATAGAGGGTAGTTACGACGAGATGCGTCGTGCGGTGGAGAAGTTGTTGGCTACCGACTCGTTGAAGGGTATCGTCCTCGACTATCGTAGCAATGGCGGTGGCGTGATGAAGGAGGCTATAGATATTGCATCTCTCTTCTTGCCAAAGGAGAGCCGTGTGGTGTCGCTGATGGGTCGCGACTCATCCTCGTTGACACATTTCAACACTCGCTATGCCCCTATTGCAGAGGATATTCCCCTTGTGGTGCTTGTAAGTGGTACTTCGGCTTCGGCATCTGAGATTTTGGCGGGCGCATTGCAGGATATGGATCGCGCTGTGGTGATGGGTGATCGCACCTATGGCAAGGGTCTGGTGCAGGAGACACGACATGTTGGATATAACAACTATCTCAAATATACAACGGCTAAGTATTATATTCCTTCGGGTCGTTGTATCCAGGCGCGTAACTACGCTACAATGCGTACAGATGGCAGTGTGAGCACTGTGCCTGATTCGCTAATCTCGGAGTTCAGAACGCGTGGAGGTCGTAAGGTGTACGATGGTGGTGGCATCCTCCCTGATGTCGAGATTGCCCCTGAGTATGTGAGTCGCTTCGCTGTAACGCTATACGCCAAAGGCTATATGGAGGATTGGGCTGATAGGTATATGCAAAAGCATCACAACGACAAGATAGATATTCGTACATTCTCTATTACTGATGCCGACTATGATGATTTCTGTGCCTTTATTGAGGAGAGAGATGTGCCATACGAGTCGGATACTCGCAAGGCGTTGACGGCATTGGAGAAGGCGCTCGAAAAGGACCTATATACCGAGAGCTTAGGTGGTGTTGTGGAGTCCTTGAAGGCAGAGTTGAAGGATGACAAGATGTCGAATATGCAGACCTACCGCGATGAGATTGTGGATGCCCTAAATAGCGATATTGTGCTACGCTATGCCTACCAGGAGGGCTTGCAGGAGCGTATGGCTGCCGATGATAAAGAGGTCGATGAAGCCATAGAACTTATCCTCGATAGGGAGAGATATATGAGTATTCTTCAGCCTGTGCAGGAGGCTAAATAGCGATGCCAATGAAGCTCCCACGCCTACATAATCCCAACCTTAGCATCACACTACGCAACCACGCTACGCTATTGTTAGTGGGTTTGGTGCTTGCCATACTCTCGGTGGTCTACACCTGGCGTATGTCTGTGGGTATGAGGAAGGAGCAGGAGGTGGCTATCGAGCAGTTGCGACAGGATGAACGCAATGCTGTGGAGATGTGGGAGGATATACTTCGCTCAACAAACATTGGCGGTCAGATGGTGTACAACCCAGAGTTGCTCCACGAACTTGCCGAGCATACCAATGTGCCACTTATAATCGCTGATGAGAGGCTTAATGTATGGGTCACAAACCTTGCTGACGAGATTGTAAACAACCCTGAGTTGTTGCGTCGTGAGATTATGCTTATGAGTCAGAATAATAAGCCTATCTCGGTGACCTATGGTGTGATGAATCAAACTGTAGTGACGATATACTACGGTATGACAAATTATGCAGATTTGGTATCAAGTAAGCATAGCAGGGCCTTGGAGTTATTCCCATATATGCAGCTTGGTATCATCATTATATTTGCCATCTTTGCCTATATAGCCTTCGCCTCAGCAAAGCAGAGCGAGCATAATCGCGTGTGGGTGGGTTTGGCTAAGGAGACGGCACACCAGTTGGGAACACCAACATCGTCGCTACTCGGATGGATAGAGTATCTGCGTAGTCAGCCTGTAGATCAGCAGGCGGTAGATGAGATGGGCAAGGACTTGGCGCACTTGATGAAGATTGTGGACCGTTTCTCGAAGATCGGTTCCGAGACACAGCTAACGCCAACAAATATCAACGAGGTGGTGGGTGATACGGTGATGTACTTCCGTCGTCGTGTGCCACGCAATGTGACACTTACATATAACGGCTTGGCCATAGCGCCGATACGAGTATCTATGAATGCGGCACTCTTTGAGTGGGTGATAGAGAATTTGATGAAAAACTCGCTCGATGCCCTGCAGGGTCAAGGCTCAATAGATGTCGTTGTGGGCGAGAGTGGAAATACAGTATTTGTGGAGGTGAGCGATACGGGTAAGGGTATTGCTAAGAGCAATTGGACCCGCATCTTCGAGCCAGGATTTACCACAAAGACGCGAGGTTGGGGCTTGGGATTGTCCCTGTCGCGCCGAATTATTGAGGAGTACCACGCAGGCAAAATCGCTGTGGTACGCTCCGAGATGGGTAAGGGAACAACTATTCGTGTAACATTAGAACGCAAAGAGGGTGATGAGTAACTCGTTGTTGACATACTATGCTACTGAGGGCTATCGTGTTGTGAAGCCTGAGGCAATATATGGTCGTGGCTCGCGTGTGGCGAGTGGCGAGGTACTCTATGATGGTGGCTACCGTGCTGTTACCCCTGAGGAGATGTTTGGAGGTGGCTCGGAGTTGGTCTCTGGTGGTGGCTTAGAGCCATTTGTGCCTACGCTAAGTGGTGAACCGTTGTTTCATATCTTGCTCTTTGCAACACTTGTGGTATACCTAAATATGATATATCGATCATCGGGGTTGATAGGTCATCTCTATCGCGATATGTTCACTACGCGAAGTGAGCGAAATATGATATATCAGGCAGGTCTGTTGCATCTTCAACGCTTTAAGCAGGTGGCCTCTGTCGTAGGCTTCGTGTCGCTGGCTTTGGTGGTGTTGCGCTTTGCTGAGAGTTTTATATTGCCAAGTTCTCCGATATATAGCACCTCTATAGCAGGTTATGCCCCTGTGGCTGCGATGTTTATCGTGGTGGTATATGTGGCGTGGTACTACGCCCTACATAAAATCTTGGAGTGGGTGAGTTGCTCCGATGCTGCTCCGATACTCTCGGCAATGGGCTATATGCACTTTGTAAGAGTCTCGGTGGTGCTATACCCTCTTGTTGCGGTGTGGCTACTCGGCATAGAGCGTGGCGATGCTTTCGTCGTTCCGTTGCTTATTGCGGTGGCGGTGCTGATGGTTATTTTATATTTGAAAGATACAATTTTGTTCTTTATTGATAAAAAAATTTCAATTTTGTATTGGATTTTGTACCTTTGCACCGCATTTTTGCTACCCTTAAGTTTTGTTGCACACCTGTTGCCACAGCGTTTGTAATCATATTTGTGTGAGTATGGATGCTGATAACTAAGTTGTTATGGGAATTGTGTAGGATAAATGTTTAAGGATAAATAAAACGCAAAGTGACTGATTTTTGAATAAATAAAAATTGTACTAAGTTGACAAAGAACAGAATTCTTGTATCGCAGCCAGCACCTGCGGTTATTGAGAAGTCGCCATTTTATGACTTTTCGGCAAAGCACAATCTTACTATAGATTACAAGCCACTCATTCGTGTTGTCGGTGTGACGCTAAAGGAGTTCCGCGCACAGCGCACAGAGATCCTCGACTACACTACAATGATATTCTCATCGCGCCAGACAATTGATAGCTTCTTCCGCATCTGCGAGGAGGCGCGTATTACTGTGCCTGAGAATATGAAGTATATCTGTAACACCGAGGCTGTTGCGCTATACTTGCAGAAGTATATCGTCTACCGCAAGCGTAAGATATCGTTTGCTGATGGCACATTCAACTCCCTTGTTGAGCTTATCGTGAAGCATAAGGATGAGAAGTTTATGCTTATCCTCACAGAGCCTTATAAATCAGAGTTGTTGGATACTCTTCAAACACTAAAATTAACGGTTGCGCCTGTAGTTTTTGCGCGTACCGTATCGGCAGATATGTCTACCATCAAGCCTGAGGATTACGATATCGTAGCCCTCTACTCACCAAACGATGTTAAGGCTTTGGCCGAGAACTTCGATGTTGAGAAGCTCCCTGTAGTTGCCACCTTTGGTGAGGCTACACTCCGCGCCGCTAAGGATGCTGGTATGAAGGTTAAGGCCTCAGCACCATCGCCAGAGGCTCCATCTATGGTTAAGGCTCTCGATATCTACCTCGATAAGCTTGAGGGTGGTGTCGAGGTCGATGATGCCGAGGTTAAGGTAGACCTTGAGAAGGAGGAGTTTATCCGCGCACAGCAGACAAAGCTCCAGAAGAAGCCTCGCACACGCACAGTACGCAAGAAGGAGTAAGCTATGACTAAGCCCTACGCACTACCTAAGTCGGAGCGTCTAAGTTCGCTCACGGCGGTGCGTCGCCTCTTCAAAGATGGCGCGACGGGCTTTGTGTACCCATTTCGCTATATGGTCATTGCAGAGCAGAGCACCACACCAAGTGTCGAGGTGCTCTTCTCTGTACCTAAGCGTAACCATAAGCGCGCTAACAAGCGCAACACGCTGCGCAGGCGTATGAAGGAGGCCTATCGTCTTAACAAGTCTGCCCTTGCCGCAGCAGCACAATCTAAGGGATATGGAGTGGACCTCGCTATAGTCTACTCAGGTAAAGAGGTGTTACCATATAAAACTATTGAGAATGCCATCTGCAAACTCCTCGCAGAGGTGGGTGAGCGCTGTTAAGCGTATTCTGTCGCTCCCCTTTATCCTCCTTGTGCGCTTCTATCAGCTCTGCATATCCCCACTAAAACCCCCAACCTGTCGTTTTACCCCCACCTGCTCTCAATATGCCATTGAGGCGCTACGCAAGCACGGTCCTATCAAGGGTCTATATCTCACCGTAAGGCGACTCTTACGCTGTCATCCGTGGGGAGGGTCTGGGTATGATCCCGTCCCTTAATTTCTTGTGATAAGGGGTTATCTTCAGCACATCTCTAAAAGTAAACCACTCAGGGCTGTACTTCGTGTACTATCCCTGAGTGGTTTCTTTTGTGATGCACCAAATCTAACCCCTTCTGACAAGAAATTAGGTCGTGCAGGTGGGTAGGTCTATTCCGTTAAAAGTCTGCGACTTTTTATTAGGGAGTTTAAGGAGTTTAGAGAGTTTAAGGACTTGGTATCAAATAAAACACTAACCTCCTTAATTTCTCTAAATTCCCTAACCTCCTTTAGGTTATTAAAGAGATGTTGTCAATATAAACATCAATCTCACTAAATTCCCTAAACTCCCTTAAAAACCCTTAATAGCCCTTAATAACCTTTTTTCGTTTTCACCTTATCTCCAGATACTCCGTATAGACAAGTCTTGTGTTGGGGTTGGAGGTGGTGACCTCCTGGCGGATAGCCTTCGTGCCGTAGGGGATAAACCAAAACTTGCGTGGTACGCGGTGGATGACCTGGTGCAGGGTGTCGTAGTTCGTAATAGTGTAGCTCAGAGTGTCGCGCCAAAGAAGTGCGTGTATTGTTGTCCACGGCGTGATAGCGTGGCCATAGCGTGCGCTATCGAGCAAAATAACTGTGTCCCGAAGTACAATAGTGTCGCGCAGGGTTGTCGCCGTAACACTCTTGGCATAGCTCTCCATACGGCGTAGACGGATGCCCATATCCTTGATAGTCTTACTATCTTCTCTGTGCTGTCGTTTGAACTCGTTTAGCTCAAGGGTTAGCGACTCCACCGAGGCAGCACTGCGCTGTGCCCGTGTTTGATAGAGGGTAAGCCCCTCCTCTAAAGCTCGCTCATTTGCTCGTAGTCGCTGGTTTTCTTCAATTAGCTCAAGGCATAGTAGCGTCAACAGCACTACCATAACAATGGTAATAATTTTTCTCATAGTTCATAAATTAAAAGGTGATGTGTTAAAGAATTGGATTTGCACTGCAAATATACAACACCAAAACCCCTTTGTCAAGAGTTTGGGGTAAAAAATTTAATGCTGTATCTCCATAACAGTAAAGGTGGTGGGCCTATGTTAGTATATACAATAGAAGAAATATAGTAGAATATTGGGGTTATAATGAACTTTTTTAGTCATAAAAAAGACCTGATAATTGATATGTTTGCATATTTTTTTACACTTTTTTGGTGTAAATGTTGCGAATTAAAATAAATGTTTATACATTTGTAAGGAGAAAAAGTAAATATAAAAAAACATATTAACCTAAAACTTTATATAATATGTCGAACCAATGTCCTGCTACCTGCCACTCTTATACGGTTGAGCCTGAGGCTGGTTTTTCGCTGATTAAACTTAAAGAGGGCGAAAAGATGGTGGTAGAGCGTAGCGATTTCAACTCGCTATTGTTCCTTACTTCTGGTAACTTCGAGATAAATTCTGAAGAGAGAAACGACTATGTCGTGCGTGAAGGTCATTTTGTCTTCTGCTTCCGTGCGTTCCACTACGATATCACAGCGTTGTCGGATGTGGAGATTATAAAGGCTCACTTTATAACCGCGGGCGCAACCTGCGACATGATACCATTCAATAGCATAGTAGGTAAGATTAAGAAGATTAGCTATAAGTTCACACAGGTGGCTATGAACGAGCCAATGAACCTATTGCTACAGTCTATAAGAGTATATCTCGATAACTCAATGAAGTGTAACCACCTCCATCTGGCTAAGATTCAGGAGATGTTTATTATCTTCAAGTTCTTCTATACACCTCAGATTCAGCTCCGTACATTCTATAATCTCTTCGATCGTAACCAGTCGTTCGTGTCGTTGGTGCGCAACAATGCCCCACGAGTAAAGACCGTAGAGGAGTTGGCGGATATCTGCGGTTTCAGCGTGCAGCACTTCAATAATATGTTTAAGCAGGAGTTTGGTGATACTCCTTATAGCTGGATGCAGAAGCAGCGTATTCAGGAGATTGAGCGACTACTTACCGATACCAATGTGCCGCTAAAGAGCATCATCAAGATGTATAGCTTCACAAACCACGGCCATTTTGCCCTCTTCTGTCGTAAGTATCTACACAAGACCCCTCTTAAGATTCGTAAGGAGGCGAGGGCTAAGCGTGAGTCTCAGCAAGCTGCCGAGTAATTTCTTGTGATAAGAGGTCATCTGCGACCTCTCAATCATTGTCCCAAATGGGAAATACGCCAAGTATGTCCCATCTGGGGCAATTTCTTTATCGAGGCCATATCTGTCCCCTTCTGACAAGAAATTGAAGTGAAAACTGAAAGGTGAAAACTGAAAGGTGTGGTGTCTGCGACGCGTGTTTATAAAGTGAAAAGCGCTCGGCAGCATCAACGCTGATACCCGACCTCGCTCTGGTCCCTATCGTCTCTCTTGTCCCTCTCGTCCCAAAAATAACAAGAGACGACAGCGAAGTCACAGCCTTTTACTAATTGCTAATTTCTAATTACTAATTGATATGTTCCCCGTGGAACACTCTATAATTGGGGCTAAAAGTCCTCTCTATCTACCGAACTTCACAAGCAAAACATTGATATCCGCAGGTGAGACACCAGGAATGCGCGATGCCTGACCTATTGTCTCTGGGCGAATACGGCTAAGCTTCTGACGCGCCTCGATGGTTAGTGACTGCATAGCATTATAGTCGAACTTGGCGGGAATAGCTATCTCCTCCAAGCGATGCATCTTCTCAGCATAGTATTTCTCGCGCTCTATATAGCCACGATACTTGATTTGTATCTCTGCCTGCTCGACAACCTCATCCGTGAGATTGTTGCTCTCAATAAACTTTTCGAGCTTAGGAACAACACATCGCAACGATTTTAGGGTTACATTACTACGCAAAACTATATCGTAGAGCTTTTTTCCTTGCGAAAGTGGCTCTTCGCCGAGCGAAATTAAATAGTCGTCAATTTCGCCTATTCGCACCGAACTCTTGCGGAGCATCGAAATAAGCGATTCTACAGCGTTATTTTTTTTGAGCAGATTTTGGTATTTCTCCTCCGATACAAGACCAATCTCGTGACCCAATGGAGTGAGTCGAACATCGGCATTATCCTGTCTTAGCAAGATGCGATACTCGGCACGCGAGGTGAACATACGGTATGGCTCATCGACACCCTTTGTCACAAGGTCATCAATCAAGACTCCAATATAAGCCTCATCGCGCTTTAGCACTACACCCTCCAAACCACGAAGTGTGCGGTGTGCATTGATACCTGCCATAAGACCTTGCGCCGCAGCCTCCTCATAACCCGTAGTACCATTCACCTGACCTGCAAAGTAGAGTCCATCGACCAACTTCGTCTCAAGTGTATGGCTAAGTTGTGTAGGCGGGAAGTAGTCGTACTCAATAGCGTAACCAGGGCGATAGACATGCACATCCTCAAGACCCACGATATTATGCAGAGCCTCGAGCTGCACCTCATAAGGTAGCGACGACGAGAAGCCATTGAGGTAGTACTCGTTGGTACCTCGACCCTCAGGCTCCAAGAAGAGTTGGTGCTGCTCCTTATCGGCAAAGGTACGAAGCTTATCCTCGATGCTTGGACAGTAGCGAGGACCTATGCCATGTATAGTTCCGTTGAATAGTGGCGAACGCTCAAAGCCCGTACGCAAAATATCGTGTACACGCTTCGATGTATATACCATAAAACATGGTAACTGGTTTTTAACCACCTCAGTATCTGCATCATACGAGAATTTTGAAGGTTGCTCATCACCCTCTTGTATCTCCAGTGCGTCGAAGTTAATTGTTCGTGCATCAAGGCGTGCAGGAGTACCTGTCTTCATGCGTCCAGCCTCGAAGCCTAAGCCCACAAGCTGTTCGGTAATACCGTATGAAGCCTGATCGCCTGCTCTACCACCCTCGGCGTGTGCCTCGCCACAGTGCATAAGACCACCGAGGAATGTACCCGCAGTGAGCACTACCCTACTACACTCTATTTCGACCCCCATTCGCGTTTTAACACCCCTTACTCTGGGTTTCTCCGCTGTGTGGTCTAAGAGTATCTCCGTAACGCTATCTTGCCATAGATAGAGATTTGGCGTGTTCTCCAGCTCCCTACGCCATAGGCGCGAGAACTCTGCCTTGTCGCACTGCGCACGCGGACTCCACATCGCAGCACCCTTCGAGCGGTTCAGCATACGGAACTGAATGGCACTCTTATCCGTAATGCGAGCCATACGACCACCGAGAGCATCTATCTCTCTGACTATCTGCCCCTTAGCCACACCACCAACTGCAGGATTACACGACATCGCGGCTATCTTCTCCATATCAATGGTGATAAGGAGTGTTCGAGAGCCGAGGCGTGCAGCGGCAGAAGCTGCCTCACAACCCGCATGACCTGCACCGATAACAACTATATCGTACGAGAGTTTCATAGGTACTTCTCTCTAAGCAGTTTAAGGTATTTATTCTCCATGCGGCGCATATTCTTCTCTGCCCACGCTGTCTTGTCCTTATGTCCGCATAGGTGCAATGCTCCATGCACAATAACACGGCGCATCTCGTTGATAGGCAGCGTGTTATACTGCGGAGCGTTATCCTCAACCGTCGCCACATCGATATATACCTCACCTGAGACGATATGCTCGCCTACCCTACCCTCACGCTCCTCGAAGGTGATGATATCGGTGAAGTAGTCATGACCTATAAAGTCACGGTTCATCTGACGGTGAAACTCCGATGAGCAGAAGATATAGTTTATATCGCCCACTTGGTAGCCCTCTGTGTTTATTACCTCCTCAATCCAACGGCGCAGAATTAGGCGTTTGGGTGGAAGGTAGTTGCAATCCTGATTATAAAAGTGTATCATCGTAGTTAGAGCTTTTTGAAGAAGTCAGATACATGGAGTGGTCTTTGGGTCTTAGAGTCATAGATTGCCAAGCGCACAAAGGGCTTATCATTGGCATCTATGCCTGCACCAATAACACCTATCTTCTGATCCTTCTTAACAATATCTCCCTTCTTGACGCTTACCGAGCTAAGGTTTGTGTAGGTCACCAAATACTCGTTATAGCCGAGGAAGATTGTATATCTGTTGTTCTGTTTCTTGTATTGAATCTCCTGCACGATGCCCTCATGGATGGTACGCACAGCATCGCCCTTCTTGCCTGTGATAGTGGCACCAAAGCCCTGCTCGGAGAGTGTTCCTCCCTCCACAGGGAGGTTCAATCCTCGAGTGTTGCGCGAGAAGCCAGCACCCACCTTATTACCCTTAAGCATCTTCTGAAGCTCTGCAACGGCATTATCATACTGTTTCTGCTGCTTTCGTTGCTCATCAATAGCCTTTTTCTCGCGTTTTGAGAGCTTATTATAGGCTCTTTGAGCCTCCACCCTACTATCCTCCAAAACGCGGCGTTCACGCCTTAAAACCTTATCTATGGAGTCAAGTTCACCTGCTCGCTGCTGCAATGTAGTTCGGTGCGCATCAACCTGCTGAGCTTGCCGTGTGATGCTATCTGCCAAGCTGCGGCGCTGTGTGGTAATATGCTCAATCTCTGCCATACGGCGTGCAGCCTCCGTAAGGCTCTCGGATGCAAAGATATAGTTCGTTGTATTGTTCTGACGATAGTTACGATACGCCACGCGTGCCGCCTCGGCATAGAGCGCTCTGTTGTACTCCAGCACCTGCTCCAAGGAGTCAACCTCCCTATCACACAACCCCACCTCGCGCTTCACTCTCGTATGCTCATCCTCAATCTCTCGGATATAGTCATTACGCATACGCATCTCCTGCTCAATGGCAGTAACCTGCGCCTTGGCACTCTTCTTATCCTTCTTAACCCTGTCAACCTCCGCCTTAGCGTTGTTAAGCTCCTTCTTGTACTGCTCCATCCTGCGACGCTGCTCCTCGGTGCGTTTATCCTGTGAGTAGCCCGCAAGTGGGGTAGTGGTGAGAAGGAGTATGAGGGTTAGTATCTTGAAAATATTTGACATTAGTCTATCCGCTTTAATGTTTTTATATGAGCATCCATAAGCTCCTTATCATAGCCACGCTCCACGGCCTTCTGCCAATAGGTCTCGGCCATGAACTTCTCACCCAGAGCCCATAGTATATCTCCATAGTGGAGCAGTAGCGAGGCATCCTGCAACGAACTTAATGACAATGCTTGACGCATAACCTGCTTAGCCTCCTCATTGCGACCTAAGCGATGCAACACCCACGCCTTAGTATCTATATATGAGGCATTCATAGGCTGTAGCTCCACAGCACGCTCCGCCATCTTCAGTGCCTTATCTAAATCCCTATCCATAAGGCTTAGGAAATAGGCATAGTTGTTAAGTACCAAAGCGTTATCAGCATCAAGTTCGAGGGCACGCCTATAATAACGAAAGGCACGCTTATCCTCCCCCATCTCATGATAGATATCACCTATACTACCCATAACAGAACTACGCAGAACATCATCAGAGGCATAATCCAATGCCGCTTTAAAGATGACTATCGCCCTCTCATAGTCGCCATCCTCACTTAGTAGATAGGCATAAAGCGATAATATCGAAACACTACCAGGGAAATGCTCCAAGGCCTCCAAAATATCAGCCATGACAGCCTCCTCACGACCCATGTAACGCTCCAACTGTATGACATAGAGATAGTCCTGCTCCTCGACACCCTCATCCCCCAAATGGCGGCGAAGATACTCCAACGCCTCATCATGGTAGCCTCCAGCTATAAGGTGCTGAGAATATATATCTATAACGCCACGATTGTTTGGATAGTCAATAGCCATCTTGCGTATAATACCACCAATACGATGGTAGTTAACACTATAGAAGCTCCTGTTAGAGGTATAGTTATCCAAGCGTTCCAACTTACGCTCTATATCTATATCATCGCTACTGAAGAGGTGCTGCTCATAATCGAGCATACGCGTAGTGTTACCCTTACGCGAGTAGTAATCAGCAATAGATAGTATGGTCTCCACATTTGTCGTATCGAGCTTGAAGGCTATATCGTGGTTTACTCGCGCTAACGAATCACGCCCTGCAACCTCATATACATTGGCAAGTCGAGTGAAACCCTCTGCATCATAGGGATGCTCTGTAGTTCGCCTTAAACCCTCCTCAATAGCCCTATCATACTGATGCGTGGAGAGAAGAAGCTCCTGCTTAATATCGGCAAGATAAGCATTATAGCCGAGGCGCAACTCCGCAGAGTCGAGAACGGATATAGCCGAGTATGGCATGCCGTTTATGCCATAGATTATGGCTAAGGCGTGATACGACTGAAGATTTTGCGGGTCAAGACGCATCAGGCGGCGAAAGATGGGTATAGCCCTCGTATAACGCCCAGAGCTTACAAGCCTATCGGCATAGTTCTGCGTGTACCACTTATTGGTGCTATCCGAAGCAAAGGCCCTGTAAGCATATTTGACACCCTGCTCCCTATCTCGCTCCGTGAGGCTAAGGTAGTAGTAGGCAGGAGCATAGGTGCTATCCTCCCTCACTATCTCGCGCCATATCTCGCGTGCCGAAGCGGTATCTCGTTGTACGGCGAGAGCCTTAACAGCCTCGGTATGACGATAGCTGCGACTTAGCGAGTCGGGTAGGGTGGTACGCGTAAGGGCGGTAGCAACGGGGATAGTTGCCACAACCATCAACACAACCAAAAATATAGCTCTCAACCTACTCATATCTAAAATATTAAGGGCAATAGGAGGTGTACTCTTATCGCCCTTAATACACTCCTAAATTCAATTATAGTGCCGACTCAAACTGGTTGAGGAAGCGCACATCATTCTCGAAGTATAGACGCAAATCGCCAACGCCATACTTTAGCATAGCGATACGCTCAATACCCATACCAAACGCGAAGCCCGAGAACTCCTTAGGGTCGATATTGTTTGCCTCAAGGACATTAGGGTCAACCATACCGCAACCCATAATCTCCAACCAGCCTGTACCCTTACATACGCCACAGCCCTTACC
>JAEIGA010007543.1_pt1 | contig 16499 bp, 41 predicted proteins | sample 9270691 | NCBI WGS metagenome assembly JAEIGA01 (sample SAMN17057246, study PRJNA624740) | gut metagenome | biome: biome; isolation source: fecal sample | host: Bos grunniens | place: China: Xizang | collected 2019
AAAAAATGTCAATACCTATTGTTTGCATATTATAAAATATGTTTCGTTCCGACTCATTATGTACGAGCGTATTCCCTATATTTCTCTTCTTCTTCACGGCGTTTCTCTGCCTTTTCAGGAGAAACTAAATCAGGGCGTTTTTCTTGAACTTTGCGTCTTGCTCTTTCAACACTCTTCCAATTCGGCACTTCCAATTCTTTGTGTAAAATCAATGCCTTTCCAAACGGCTCACCGATTATTCCAGGACAGAGTTTTTCACAAACACAGTGCATTAAGAAATAATCATCTGCTCTTGCTAAATGACTTTCTTCGAGAATTTCTAATACTACTTTTTCCATAGTCTGCAATCTTGACATTTTTTTCACTCCTTTAGAACGGCAAATCTTCGTCTATTTCTTCAAAATCATCTGCTGCCACATCAAGGTTAGGTGCAGTTGAACTATTCTGTGCAGTTGAACTATTAGTTGAACTATTCTCTTTCTTATCTCCACAGAAAGAAACCTCTCTTGCAATAACCTCAAATGCTGTTCTCTTGTTGCCGTTCTTATCCTCATAGTTACGGGTTTGAATTGCACCCTGAATGGCAATCATTGAGCCTTTTGAGAAATAGTCGCGAATAAATTTAGCTGTTTTTTCCCACGCAACAATGTTGATGAAATCCGCTTGTCTCTGTTCACCAGGCTTTACAAATGAACGGTCAACCGCTATACAGAAAGTTGCAACTTCCTTTCCTGAATTTGTTGTACGAAGTTCGGGGTCTGCTGTTAAACGCCCCATAAGTGTTACACAATTTAACATAATTCTTTCACCTCTTAAATATAATTTTTGTAAAATTCTCGCCTAAAATCTTCTTCACTCCACCCATAGTATTCCATTGCAATAACCTGGGCTTTTGCCTTTAGAGCGTTGTTAATTTCGGCATTTTGATGTACTGCTGTTTTTTTGTTGAAAATATGGCATTTGTGATGATGAATATATACAAACAATCCATACTTTTCAGATTTGTTTCTCAATGCCCCACCGAATATATGGTGTTTATCAAGCGGGTCGCCACAAGGGTATTGACCGCATAAAAAGCAAGTCTCTTTGTCACTTTGTACTATCGACTGCATTTACCCACCTGCTTTCCATAAACTCAACATTCTGTTAATTTCTTCGGGTGTTTCTGTGGGTATTCCTACCGCCTTGCAATCTTGAACTATGTTATCAATGAGTCGGCTCATTTGTTTGGTGTTGTAGGTGCTGCTACCATAATACAGATTGACAAGTACAAAACCCTCGTGTTGGGTGTAGTCTACTTTCTCACAAAACCAACCTATTCCGTGAAGCCCCCAACTGTATATCAAAGTTTCAACTGCCTTTTCATCAATCTCAACTTGTCTGAATACACCAATCTCTTTAATGTGTTGTCGGTAAACTTCCTCTTTGGTTATATTCATTTTCTTTGCAAGTTCAGAAATGAGTTTCCAGGCATAGTTGTTAGCATTGAGACTTCTTTTTTTACGGAATTTTGAGATTTTAATTGATAGTTTTCCCTCGTTCTTCAATTCATCATAGAGAGTTTTAGCTGTCTGTCTTTCGTTCAACTCAAGGGTTAATTTAGGTTTACCTGAAATGAAGTCAAGGCTCATATCAATTATTTTTCCTGTTAATTCACTCATACTGTGTCTCTTCTTCCTCTACTGTGCAAGTATTGTTGTATTTCTTTAACTCTCGCAAAATATCGGAATTTTGCTTTTTAATGTCTTTTAAAAGGCTAATTATTTCTTTTAACCCTCTTAACTGTTTATCTTGCCAATCCATTTATTCTTCCCACCTTACTACAACTGCTGCAACATACCACTTATCGCTATAAGTTAATGAAATACTTATAGGTTCTCTGCCGTTATTTTTGCACCATAAGTTGATTGTTTCTTCTAAGTCAAAGGGGTTTGTTCCACGGAAAAACTCAACCTTGTTCATCTTTTACCTCCTTTTGATAACAAAGTGACTCATTTATTGTCTGAGAAAATGCCGTTTTCGATAAGCTTGGTGACTATTCGTTTTATCATAACGGGTGGCACTGACATACCACAGATATATTGAACATTGTTTCTTGTACGGTGAATGAAATTGTAGTCTTGAGGGAAAGTTGAAGCGTTTATTATATCTTCACAAGAGACGCGGGTCTTTTCTGTTCCTCTGTACATTCCACCACCTGCTGCAACAGTTTGTACTATATTGTGTTCCCAACAAATTCTCTCATTAAAGAATTTTTCCTTTTCCCCTAATCTTACTAATGTGTCACCTAATCGTTTGTCACAGGGTTCAGACTTGCAAAGTACATTGTACATTACTGACTCTTCGTTTAATTTGTCACCTACGCCACTCTTTATATCACCAAACAAAATGGGTTCATAGTTGAATGACATATCCATTCTCTCAAGGTCAAAGTCTACATCTTCTCTCAAGGCAACAAAGAATACACGGTGTCTTGTCTGAGGAATACCCATATATTCACCTTTAAACAACCAATGTTTAACCTTATAGCCTATATCATTGAGTTCCTTGTATATTCGCTGAACATACGCCCAGGCTTCACCTTTGATAAGCCCCTCTACATTTTCCATTACCATTACTTTTGGTTTTAATTTAGCTACTGTTTCAATGAAAACGAAAGATAAATCATCAAGGGTTTGTTCTGCCTGACCCTCACGGAATTTCTTTTTCTTTCCCCAACTTTCTTCTCTGTCACCAGCAACCGAGAAAGTAGTACAAGGTGGAGAACCGTCAAGAATGTCGAGATTGAATAACTCTTGGGGCAATTCATCATTTGGTATATTGTTAAACTTCCTTATATCCATAAGAAAATTGTATTTAGGCTTATGGTTTTTGATGTAGATTTCATTCATTTTAGGGTCAATCTCACAGCAACCTAATACCTCGCACCCTGCTAATTTATATCCCATTGTAGAACCACCGCCACAAGCAAAACAGCTGAATACCTTTAAACCATTCTTTTCTTTTGGATAGTCGGCAAAAGACCACTTCCAATCATCTGACTTAGTGGGTTTGTATTGTGCTGCCACTTCTTCGGGCATAAAGTCGAAAATACTTAACTCACTCATTCACTTCTCACTCCTTCTTACAATCTTAAAAAATCCCTTTTTTGCCCCTTCTACATCACCTGCAAGGCATTGCCCTTTTAAGGTTTTGTACTGCTGAGGGGTCAATTTATGGTAATTGTTTTTAAAGAGTTTCAAAGTCAGTGAGATTTCAGGGTTATACTGTTTCACTGTCCGTTTTCTCCTTAAATAAATTTGCGAAAGATAGTCCTTTGTGTAGTTGTGCATTGGCACATAACCGCCACCTTGCCCCATTGAAGAGGTTAAACAAGTGCTAACTCCGTCTGTCTTTACGGCTTGATTTTTTTGCATTCCACCTATCAGAAATGTACCGCTACCTGTTCTTGCACAACCTGTAGTTATCGTTCCGCAAACATCAGAATTGATTTGCTTTCCGTTATAATAGTCGTACACTTCTATGCACTTAGGGTCTTTATAATCTCTTGCCAAAAGAGTGCTGCAAATATCGGTTGTCTGTATTCTTGTTTTTTCTTGAGTAAATGAAGAATTAACGATTTTTTCTACTCGGTCATTGTTTACATAAAACTTTTCGTCAACCTCTTCCTCAAGAATGTCTCTTAGTTTTATTTCAAGAGGAAAACCTTCAGGAAACTTGAATTCGCCCTTGTCAATGTCTTTTCTGATACTGACAATAAACACTCTTTCTCGGTTCTGAGGTATGCCGAAATCTTTAGCGTTCAAGACTTGCCAATAGTTGTTATATCCCGCTTCTTCAAGGGAGTCGAGAACTATCTGAAACTGCTCTTTGAACTTCTTACCTGTGAGGTTCTTCACATTCTCAGCTATGGCAACCCTCGGCTGTGTTTCCTCTATAATACGGAGAGCTTCAAAGAATAAGCCTGAGCGTGTCTGTTTGAGTTCTGCCCCACATTTCTCACAGAAGAATTTTTCACCATTTCTCATTCGCTTTATGTAATTTTCGGGAATTGGGTTACTTGTATTACATTCCTCACACTGTAATAAGCCTTTCTGCTTGCCCGCAAGACTTATATCTTGGCAAGGAAAGCCGTATGTAATAAGGTCAATATCTTTCGGCAATGCCCTTTCGTTGATTTTTGTTATATCTCCTAAGTTCATAGACTCGGAAACATTGTGAATTGCACAATATGATTTCACAGCATATTTATCTATTTCTGAAAAACCAACCAATTCAAAGGGGATATGAAGATTTTTAAGTGCCTTTTCAAATGCACCTATACCACTAAATAAACTTAATACTTTCATTAACATTTCCTTTCTTTATGTTTCAAAGTGACTCATTATGTACCTCATTTTGGGAAGGTTACTTTAACATAACCACTTCTGCCTGATTTCTTCTTTTCAACTGTCTTTGTGTAGAGTTTGTACTGTTCGGGCTGTTCTTTCTTAAATGCCTTTTCGTCAAATTCCTCTACCAATTCAACGGTTGGTTCTGTGCCGTCAACTCTTGTAATCTTTGTGCCATTGAATAACTCCCAGGTCTTAACATTGTGTTTGAGCATAGCTTCAAATAACTCTTGTTTCATTGCCTTTTGCTCAGCTTCAATTGCCTTGTATTCTGCCATTCTGTTTTCAAGGGCTATTACTTTGTTTGATAGAGTGATAAGTTCAGTAGGCTGTAAGTCTTCCTCTGAAAGAAGAGGGTTTTCTTTGAGTCTCACTAAATCAGCTCTAAATCGTCCGATTTCGGCATTTATTGTTTGAAGTAGGTCTTTATACTTCTCTGCTTCAATCTCGAAAATTTGAAGGCGTTTTGGGTCAAATTCGGTATTAAAATCATCAGGGCGTGAGTAAACCGCCAAAACACCTTGATTAACCTTATTGACTTCCATATATTTTAAGAGCTGCACAAGATATATCTTGTATTTATCAACTGTTTCGTGTATCTGTGAGGTTGATTTAATCTCCAATACACTAAGACCATTGAAACCGTCGGTGTGAGCTCTAAAATCACCTTCGATAATTCGAGAGGGTTCAAAATTTGTTCCACGAGAACTGTTTATGTATTCTCTTATTTGAGGTTCAATGATATGTCCGTACTCGGTATAGTCATTTCCCTTAAACTCATTTTCTTCTATGCCTGACTTTTCAAGTAACAGCTGCCAACGAGTCTTAAAAGGTGATATGCCCATAATTATAGGAATATCAGAACCACCGATATATTTATTTCTGTCTATCGTTACATCAAATTCCATTTCACACCTCTACATCTTTGAGTTCTGCAAGTAACTCAGAATATCTTTCTGCCGTTGTCTCAGGAGTTAAACCCTTTTCTTTTGCATAAGCATTTAAGTCGATTTTTAACTCTTTGAGTCTATCAATAAGAAGTCCTCTCGGTGATTGGTCTTTGCCTTTGGGTTTTGCAACTTTCTGTGTTGACTTTGTTTTATAGTTTGTTTCCTCACTTGCAGTTTGGTCGGGGTCTTCACCTGTTGAGATTTTATAGGCTTTCATCAAAGCGTATTTGTCACCATAGGTCATAGCCTTACCACTTCCTTTGTCTTGAGAGTCAATGCCCTCAGCAAAAGTGGTTGTTTCTATGTACTCTTCGGGTTTCTCGACATTGACGAACCTGTACACCGTCTTAATTCTCGTCATAAAGGTGGTTTTCTTCGTCACCTTTCCCTGCCATTCACTTTCACTTTCAAGCATATTGCTTTCAAGGACTTCTCTGCCTACGGGGTAACTATAAACACCATATTTTGCTTCAAGGGGTTTTACAGCGTCCAAAATGTCACGCTCTGATACAGCCTTGTATGATGATGTTTTTGTCTGCTGAACGGTCAAGTTTTTGGCTACTGTCTGCAATTCAGATGTTATAGCAGACATTTTTTCAAAGATATTCATACTGTTGTTCCTTTCTTTTCTTCAAGTTCAAAAATGGCTCTTATATTGTTAATATCCCAATAGGATAAAGTATTGAGAGCGTTAGTTATGAATTTGAGCTTTTCCTCGGTTTTGATAAGCTCGTTATAACGTGTTTGTGAGATTGTGATTGTTGGTGGGTTAAATGTGTTGTTCATTGTTAAAACCTCTTTCTTTGTATTTGTTGGCAAGATATTCTACTAATCTTGCATTGTTAATGTGGTCTTGCTCTATGAGCTTTACTGTGATTTTTCGTTTGTTCCCTCGCATAGTTCTTCCCTTTCTTCGTTTTTCATTAGTAAGAACATTTCATTGTCAGGTACATTAAACTCACCCTGGAAGTTGTTCCAAAACTTTTCTGAACCGAACCTCTCGCCTTTTTCTATATGAGTGTATGTTGTTCGGCTCACACCTGTTTTCTTTGCCATATCGCCCTTTGTGAGTTTTCTGTCACAACGAAACATATATAGGTTATGTCTTGCCATTTATTCACCCCCTTTCAAAGAGTGGGCAGTTTGACCGCTGCCCTCGGTTTGGGTTTACTCAAGAGTTGTTAGTTCAGCAATCTCTTTGCTGATTTCTAAAATCTCTTTTTTGAGTTCTTCGAGTTCGTTAAATGCCTTTTCAAGCCTTTTAACAATACTCTCGAATATCTCAACTTTTCTCTGAGTATCGTTCATACACTCACCTCTCTTTGTTTGATGTAGTAGTCTCACTTGACTACATACATAATATACCACCGAGGTGTTATAAGACATTTACGAAACTGTAAACATTTAATGAACGATTTCTAATCATTGTGATTATGTTTGCTAACAAAATGACACATTATAGTTAAAAAAGAGTGGGCTTTCGCCCTTATGCTATTTGAAATATATCTTCTATATGTTTTTCCCATTCGTTATATGTAATCAATCCAAACTCAACGGCAAAGTCTACAGCTCCAAGAACCTTTGTTGCTATGAGTTTTCTTTCTCTATCATCTTTGAGTTTTTTTGCGTAGGCAATATCCTGCTTTAATCTGTCTTGTGCGGTATATCCTCGCTTGTTTAACATTGAAACACCTCGTTATCATTTTTCAGATATTTGCTAACTTTCGTATTCATTATATTACAATAACAATTCCAAATCAATAGTAAAAAGCAACAAATGTTCGCATTTTGTTTTGTAATAAGTGCATAATGTTTCACATTGTTATCATTATATGCTATTATGATTATGTTGTTACCTTGCCCTGGTACAACAGAATAATAGAAAGGAGTGAGCTATCTTCAATGAATTCCATAGGTAGCAAACTAAAAACTTTAAGAAAGGGGCGTGGTCTTACCCAATTAGAATTGGCATACAGTATGAATTGGAGTAGAGCAACAATATCCAACTATGAGTGTGGGCGTAGAGTTCCCCACCTGGACGAATTGACGGCTCTTTGCCATTTCTTCGGTGTATCAATGGACTATTGGGGAGTAGAGACACAAGATTATGGTTTTGAACTGTTGAGCCGTGCAAAGGCAGTTTTTACAAATCAATCAATTCCTAAAGAAGAAAGGGAACGGCTCTACAAGGAAATTATGAAAATGTATTTAGAAATGTAAAGTATAGTAGTAATCTTTTGCAGAAAAAATTGATATTTCAGCTTTGGGAGTGACATTATGGGAAAGTTCAAGAAGAAAAACCCCGATATTAGGAGAGTAGTTGCTTATGCCAGGTTCTCTTCCAATAATCAGCGTGACGAAAGTATTGACGCTCAGTTAAGGGCAATCGGTGACTATTGTGAAAGAGAAAACTTGCAGCTTGTAGAAGTCTATACAGATGAAGCACAATCCGCAAAAACGGATAATCGTGACGATTTCCGAATAATGATTGATGATGTTATGAAAGGTAAACACGATGTTGACGCGGTTCTTGTGCATAAATTCAATCGTTTTGCTCGTAACAAATATGATAGTGCTTTATATAAGAAAAGATTAAGGGATATTGGTATTAAGGTTATTTCCGTAACACAACCGATTGACGATAGTCCTGAGGGCAGAATTTTAGAGTCTCTGATTGAAGCTATGGACGAATACTACTCAGAAAACCTTGCACTTGAAGTCAAAAAAGGAATGCTTGAAAACGCCTTGAAAGGCAAACACACAGGTGGGGGCAAGTTGCTGGGTCTTTCCGTTGATGAAGAGGGTTATTATTACCCTGACGATAATGCACCGATTATCCACCGCATATTCAAAGAATATGCAGACGGTGTACCCAAAACGCAAATTTGCGAACGGTTAAATCGTGAGGGTTATCGCAATCAATATGGCAGAGAATTTAGAGTCCGTACCATTACCGATTTACTGCAAAATGAAAAATATATCGGCAACTTCGTCTATAACCACACTCAAACCGAAATCATTCGATTAGAGGGTATAATTAAAGACCCGATAGTTGATGAAGATTTATGGGATAGGGTGCAGAAGTTACGAGCAGACGCAGGAAAGCCTAAACACCGAAAACGAAAGTATCTTATGACGGGTAAAATGCGTTGTGGTATTTGTGGCTTTACCTATTGTGGAAGTGGTGGCAAAAAGAAAAACAAAAATGGTGATGTTGCTGCATATTATAAATGCCAGGGAAAAGTAAAAAATAAGAACGGTTGTACAAACCCGTCCTTGAACAAAGACTATTACGAAAAGCTCATAGTAGATACTATAACAGAAACTGTCCTAACAGACAATGCTATTGAGGGAATGGCGGTGAGTGTAATAAATCAGCTTGAAAAAGAAAGAAAAGCACCGCAAGTCTCAACGGCAAAATTAAAAAAACAACTCGACAAGGTGAAAGATAAACAATCAAGACTTATGGAATTATACCTTGACGGGGGAATGGACAGAAAGGCTCTTGATAACAAGAACTCAGCATTAAAAGAAGAAAGAAAACATCTTGAAGAACAAATAGAAAAAAATCTCTATTTAGAGCAATCCAATATTTATGATGTTCAGGACATAAAGGATATGATAATGGAGTTTCGCCAACAACTAAAACTTGACCCTGAAATTGATTTTGCTCAGGCTGTGTTCAACACATTTGTTGAAAAAATCATTGTTTACCCTGATAACCTTGAAGTTAATCTGAGAGTGGATTTCTCCACTCTTGGGGGGTATAAAGGGAAAAATAGGGGGGCAAGTCGCCCGTTATCCCCCCATACTCTCTGTAAAACGGTCAAACGCAAGTCACATCAACAACCTACAAACAAAAGGGGGAGTTGATATGAACTGTATTATATATGTTCGGCACAGTGACGATATATCCCTTTATACTCAATTTAATAAATGTGCTGAATATTCCAAAAAACACGGTTACTCTATCAGCGGTAAGGTCTTTGATTTTGACGGCAAACATTTTCACGAAGCCGTCAACAAAGTAATAGCAGATAGCAGCATTACTGTTTTGATGATTTACAATAAAGAATTAGTTTTTCCCGAATACAACGATTATCTATTTTATAAAATCTATTGCGAAAGACTCGGCAAGAAGTTAATATCTTGTAATTAAAAATAATAATTTGGTAGGGGCGTTAATGCCCCTGCCAAAAGGGGGAATTTATAATGAAGAAAGCCGTAATTTATGTAAGAGGAAATAAAGAGAAAATGCAAGAAATATTTTGTAGACTGTATGCTTCAGATAAGGGTTACAAAATCACTTATGTAACATCAAATCTTGAAGATGTAAACCTGTGTGATGTACTGTTGGTTACAAATCCTTCACGAATTTCACGCGACCAATTAGAATATGAAACAATCGTGAATGAGTTAAAAGGCAGAGGTATTAAAGTCGAGAGTGCAATTCACCACGATAACGCCGTTGACAATTACTTGTTTACAAGAGAATTGATGTAATAAAAAGAGGGGTTAATTCCCCTCTTTTTGTTTTAATGTTATTGCGTTTTGTTTAAATGTTTTTTCAATTTGTTCATAGGCAAGGTGCTCTACAATTATTTGACGTTTTATTTCGTTTGCTACTGATTGTCTTGTTGACTCAACCAGCCTTTTTCTGTCAATCATTGCCAACCCTCCTATTCCACGCCTTTATTTGTTTCTTAATTGGTAAACTTGATTGCAGCCAAGTGTCAGGTTTTATAATGCAGTGTGGTTTGTGAATAGGGTGAACATACAATTTCCCAAGAACCTCCCTTATCTCGGCTTCACCACCACAGAACGGGCAAGGTTTAAGTTCACAATATCCAATGGGGCAAAGTCGTTCAAAATCTTCGTTTATTTTTACACAACGCTGACCGCTTGGGCATTTGTCAAGCAAGACACAATCTTTACATTTTATCATTACCCTCACCTGCTATTCTTTTTGACAGTTCCACATACTCTTCCCATTGTTCTCTTGTAAAAACGGCTTTAAATCGAATAGTGCCGTATGTGGAATTTACCTCACAATCACGCTCAACAGTGTTTTGTTCATAGTTAATGGTTAGTTCACCCTCGCTAATTCCCATTATCTTTTGTCCGTCAAGAACAAGTTCGGGTTCAAATGTTTTCTCGCTCATTGTTTCTTTCCTCCATTTCTTTTAAGGCTTGAAAACAAATTACTTCGGCTTGAATATCTGCTTCAACATAACCTTTGAAATGTTCATCTCTACGCTTTTTATAGAGGTCGCTGAGGTTGGCAGAAATAATATGCCAGGCTTCAAGAGGTGTCATTTTGTATCACCCACCATTTCTTTTGCAAGGTTGTCGATTATTTCACCAAAACGCTTACTAAAAATAGTGTTAAATAACGCTCCGTGGTTCTTTTTTATCACCTCCGCAAACTCTTTGACCGCTTCGGCTTTGATAGAAGTTTCTAACTTTTTAGATACTTCAATTTGCATTTCACACGGAGATTTCAACCTCTCAATCTCTTCCTTTTGTCTCACATTCTCAGTATAAAGAGCTTCATAATTTTGACCGAGTTCGTTAAATTGTTCGGTTATTGCTTTTTCTCTACTCCTCCACCTATCAATCTCTGATTTTGCCCTTTGAACTTCGCCGAGCACACAATCGTGCTTTGCTAACAATTCTTCATACTCTTTTGGGTAAACGCATTCCTCACACCTGAGATTGTTTTCACAGTTTGAGCAAAATCTTACGCCTACGCTCATTTGCATTTTATCTTTCATTATGTATCACTCCTTTACAACATAGTAAACTCTGTATTAAGTTGATATTTGTAGTTGGCAAAAGCGTTTTTTATAATTTCAATTTCTGCCCTCGTTAAATAGTAGTAACATTTAGGCATTTTTTCTTCATTATTGTGCAAGGACTCTGTTGTTATAAAGTCGTCTTCTGCAATATCGTTTTTCTGAATTTCATTATCTCTGACTTCTTCTAACATCTGCAAAATCTCTTCTGCTCGTTGTATTCTTTCTTGTAGCCTTTGAGCTTTTTTTAATTTTTCAACTGTCATTCCGTACCACCCACCATTTCATTTACAAGGTTATCGAAGTTTTTTTCAACAAAAAGTATATGCCCTGCATTGTTTCTTGCCCCTATCACTTTCAACCTCTCCGCAAACTCTTTGATTGCGTCGGCAACCTCCCCGTCGTGATAAAGAACAACTTGAGAAAGGCGGTCAACTTCTTTGTGCAACCTCTCAATCTCTACCTTTTGGCTTTCGATAGTTTTCTGTTGCTTTTCAATAATATCTTCAACCGTAAAAGCTTCAAGACACTTTTCAGCGTTTGCAAGAGCTTCTTCTATGTTCACTGAGCCGACTTCGGACATAAGCTTTTCAAAAGTTTTACTTGTCATTCTTCCTACCCTCCAACATTTTTCCAAATACTTTAAAATACAAGATTAAAATTAATGCGATAATATAAAATATCGTTTGTTTAGTTTCAGGTGTCATTCTGTATCACTCTCCCACAAAAGTTTTTGACCGCAATGTTCACAATATTTTGGTTGCAGACAAGCGTTTTGTAACTCCATTTCATCACCTAAATAACACTTACAAATTGCACAGTAATAATCGTTTTGCTTATGTTCTTTTCTTTTATACGGCTTTTTCGGTATCTGCTTTTCAATGCAATTTCGTATTGTTCTCCAAACAGTGCCACCTATCCCATAAGGGCAGGGATAATTGTGTACTTTATCAATTACTTTTAACACTTCCTGTAGTGTCATTCCGTACCACCTGCCATTTCTTTTAAAAGGTTGTTAATAATAATAGGAACTAAGCAAGAATTTATATCGCCGTTATTGTCGGTGTTATCCCTGAACTCTTCTTTCAACCTCTCGGCGAATTTTGAGTAAGCATCAACTGCGATTTCTTTGACAGTTGTTTTAGCAAAGTCCATATAAAAGCACTCGTCACACTTGATGTTATACTCGCAATCATCACACTTGATAAACCTCACACCATAAGTCAAGGTTGTTATGGGTTTATTTTTAAATAATACTTTATAGCAAGCATTCAGCTTTTGCTTGATTGTCATTTCTCAGCACCTTCTTTCAATTTGTCACCGACATTTGTGTCGGTCGCACCGTCCATTTTTGCACCACAGTTCGGGCAGTAGTTGTGATGTAATACTATATCTTCAACACCGCACAAAGAACACTTGTATTTATTGACGATTTTAGAGAAGTTAGCATCTTTTTCCCACTTACTGTGTTTGACCTCTACATAGTTGGTTTTATTTTTGAAATTTGGACACAATATCTCAGCGTGTGCTTTATAGCCACAAGACATTTCAACAACGAAGCATACCTTACTGTGTAAACACTCTTTACAAGTCACTATTCATCACCTGCTTTCTTTTCTGCCTTGCAGTTTCGTATTTGATAAATTTATTGATTTTCTTTGCACACTTTCCGCACACTTCATAGCGAGTCGATATTTCACGCTTGATTTTAACTTCCACAGGGAAACTGATAGGGCGTCTGCAAACATCACAAACTTTCATTTTTTGCACCTTCTTTCTTTTCTGCATAACTGCAAAAATCGTTTATTGTTAGGTCTATATCCATAGCTATCTTATTGCACTTACCCCAACCTGAAGGGTCATTTGTACCTCTATATGGATATTCGTGAAAGTGTTCACATTCACCGCACCTTACAACCTCGATTAAATCTGCGGTGGGGATTGATGAAGCAATTACCATAAAATCTGCAACTGCACCGTATAAAGATATTTGTTTGTCTTCATTGACAGTAGGTAACGCGTCAAACAGTTTTTGTCTCTCTATATATTCAGGCATTGTCAGACCTCCTGTTCCACAAGTCATATACAGTTTCGTTGTTTAAGAAACATTCATTTGTCTGTAAGTTTTTTTCATACCACTTCTTTTTTATGTTTGCACCACAATAAACACATTGAATTGTGGCACTAATTTCTGTAAGAAAAGAGTCTGTTAGTCGGGAAAACTTTTCAACTTCCATTGCCATTCCACCACAAAAGGGGCAAGGTTTAAGTTTATTCTGCATTGTTGTCGCCCTTTCTTTTATTGGTTATTATTATGCTATTGCACAACCTTACAAAGTTATGTATTCCACGCAGGTTTTTACAGCCTTGTATTTTCCCTGTTCCTGCATAAAAGGTTAGTATTCTACCATTTGCAAAATAACAGTTAATCTGTCCTGTCACTTCATTACATACCTTGAATGTTATGCCATTTTCTTTTAACAATTTAACTGCATATTCAAGTCTTTCAGGATTTTTAGCAACTCTCTCTTTGTGTAGGTCTTTGTAAGGCTCAAAGAACTCTCGCATATCACCCATTGTCAGCACCTCTTTATCTGCTTTATCTTCACAAACTCTGTTCCCACCTGCTGTGCTATGAGATAACTGCAATAACCGTCTATCAAGTTGAAATCTTCGTCAATGAGTATGTCCTCAAGTTCACTTTCACGAGCAAACACCAATACTTTGTGTATCAGCTTTTCAGGCTTTGGTGGGTTTTCACTGAAACTTTGAGGGATTTTGATATGCTTAAAATTGCCCTTTCCCATTCTTATTAACTTTACTTTCATTTGTTCATACCTCGTTTACTGAATATTCTGTTAATTTGGTTCACAAAAAAACCACATTTCTGCGGTTATTTTGTCAGCTTGTATTTTTCTATAAGGTTCTCGTCCTCAATAATATCCTCAATGTTACAATCGAGAGCAATACATAAAGAGCAAAGAGTTTCAAGCAATGCCTTATCAATGGGTCTTGTCTGCTGTTCGTAAGTCTGAATTGCCCTCAACGAAACACCTGAAACAACCGATAACTGCTTTTGTGAGTACCCCTTTTCGGTTCGTATTCTTTGCAGCTTCGTTGGTTCAATGCCTTTTGCTTCGCGTATTCTCTTCGCGTCTTCAACTGAGATACCTCGCCTTGTCATTTATTCACTTCCTTTCTAAAAGGCGGTTATGCACCGCCCTGGTTTAACTTTTGCCCCCTGCAAAATATCGTAAGCCATAAGTGTAACTATAACTATATGCACCCTCTGACTTTTCGACTTTTAATCTATCGTGATACTTTTTGAGCAATGCTTCTTTGTAAATCTCTTGCTCTCTATTGTTTGTGCCGTGACCGATAACATCAATGTAAACTGTTACTGCTTCACCTTTCTCTAAGGTTTCACAAATCTCATTAAATGCCTTTTCGTGATAGTAATTACCACCGTTGATAGTCTTCATTTAGTATCACCCTTTCGATTTTATCTTAATGCAATAGAGGTATAAAGGCAATGTTACTTGCCTTTATACAGTAGGGGTTCAATGTACTTTTGATAGAGTTCTTCAACCTCTTCGTCTGACAAACTGTCGCTGCCGTCATCAATAATCTCAATGAGTTCATCATCAACATTAAAGAAGTTCAATTTGCCTTTGACGGGGAATGGTTTAATAACTCTGCCATTGGTGAGCTGCCAGGCGTACATCTTGCCGTCAGGTTTTTCATCAAGACCAAAGTCACGATAGTTTTTAGGTGTGACCTCGAAAATCTCAGTGAGCCTTACTATGCACAATGCGTGACCCATAATCGTATTCTTGACTTTAGGGTTCGCACTACTACAGATAAGCAAGTCACCTCTGTAGTCTGTTTGCCAGGTTCTAAACTCAAATTCTTTCTCACCGCACAAAATCAGATGTGCATAGGGGTTTCTCACAGATAGTGCTTTCATTACATCACTCTGCCTTTCTATTCAATTTTAGCGGGGTTGTGACCGCCTAAAGGCTTTTTGCCTTTGCCCGCATTAACACGGCTCTTGCCGCGCCACTCTGCGTTACTTGTGTCTTTTCTTCTCTACCCAAGCGTCAAACTTGTCTTCAAGAGCAATAAACTTATCTTCATATATAATACCTATTGCAAGAATTACACCTACTATAACAAGTGTTGTTGTGAAGTTGCTGAATATCTCTACCATTTCAATCACCTTGCCCCTTTCAAGTTCAAACTACTTCAAAGCGTGTATAACATTTACGAGCTATTTGTTCACATACTTCGCAAAAATATTCATTCATATTTGCAGTAAGTTCAATTACGACTGTCGCAATCTCTACAATATCGTCTGTTGTGATATTGTCTCTGTCTGTCATTTTCATTAAATTGTCATATTCTTCATCTGTGCAGTCATTGAGCCAACCTCTTCTGAGACACAACTCTATTAAATCGTATTTGCCTAACTTTCTTACTTCTTTGTAACCGTACTTCATTTCAAGTACCTCTCTTTCATTTGGTGATTATATTGTATCACAGCAGAGATAGTAATTGGTGAACAAATTGTAAACATTTACACATTTTTACATTATTTTTATTTTTGCTATTTTGGTGTAAATAAAGGTGCTGACCGACTTGCCAACACCTTTATCACTTTTTTATTAAAAACCTCTATTTGACCCCTTTTTGGCTTAGTAAGACAACATATCGTACACTTCGGGTGTTTCATATCTGATAATATGATAAGTCACGCCGTCTACCTCTTTTGTGCCGTTGTACATTGGTGGGTGATAACCTTCGATTAAGGGTTGGTTGTCAAGTTCTGCTCTCTTGCATATAACACCTTTTGCTCTCAGTTCACTTAAATCATCACTATAACCTTTGATAAGGTTTCTTACTTCAAGTGCTGAATAGTGCCATAACTTGCCGTTAAATTCACCGCCTACGAATTCATAGAGATATTGGTTTGTGTCGAGTGTTCTTTCTTTCATTTTTTATCACCTTTCTTTTTTTGAGACTCTCGTCTCTAACTGTTTACTATTATATACCACACTTGCGACATTTGTAAACCGTCAATTTCACCAAAGTTTTATTGGTTTTTTTGTTTAAAACTAACGCAGTGGTGGTATATAAATAATAGAAAGAGGTGAGAAAAATGACTGCACAAGAAATCAAGGCGGTTGAAAAAGAGTTAGATATTTCATTCAAAGATTGTGTAAAATCTAATTGGAGAGCTTCAACAGAAAGTTATTATGTAGGGCAGAAAAGAATGATAGAGCTTTTAGGTTATGAGATTAAAAGAAATAATGGTAAACATAAAATCATAAAAAAGGGTGATATACAATGAAAGAGTATTTCGA
>JAEIGA010007544.1_pt1 | contig 16495 bp, 14 predicted proteins | sample 9270691 | NCBI WGS metagenome assembly JAEIGA01 (sample SAMN17057246, study PRJNA624740) | gut metagenome | biome: biome; isolation source: fecal sample | host: Bos grunniens | place: China: Xizang | collected 2019
AGGGGTACTTCTGAAAGAGGTACATCGAACCTTGAGATAGTCGTTTGGATTTCGGTAGTTTTGGTAATAGCAGTTGGAATGTTTTTATTGAGAGATAACATTGTTAAGTTTGTTAACAATGTTGCATCACAGATTACGGGTGAAGAATCTAGACCGGAAGGTATGAATGAATATGGATTTTATTTTGATAAAGTTTATGTGAACGAAAGTACTGGAATAAAAATGGTTATACATGAAGATGGGTCTATTGATTATTATTTCTTAGATTATGGGCTTTTGACCACTACACCAGCGGGTACCCATACTTTCTCAAACGGTTCTATAACAAGCAAAGATGGTGTAACTACTTATTTTTCTTCAGATGGAAAAACCATTTATGATAATACTGGGAATTTTGTATTACAAGAATAAAAACATGGATGTTAAAACCCATGTTTTATTTATTTTCAACAAACATCAATGTGTATACAAATACGGGTTTAAAATATTTTTTTTTGCTTGTATTTCTCGAAAATTCTAAAAAACATCATACTAATTATGAGGTGTATGCAATGGAAAAGGATAATTTTAAGGATAGAACCATAGAAACAACAAAGTTTTCAGCAATTAAACTGGGTATGATAGTTTTTATTTGCGAAAAGCATGCACAAAAATATGCAAAAGAAATGAAAGACCTTACCTGTGTTGAAGTGATTGATGTTCTTACAAGGCATGACCACCCACGAGGAATTAAAGTTCGGGGTGTGGTTTATGAAAAAGATAGTGAAGGATATTTAAAGACAGAAAAGGTTGCGGTTGGCAGAGTTGTTTATATCGCGAAAGTCACCTCGTAAAAAATATGAATGGGAGGATGGGAGTTTGATTGAATTATTACTCAAACAACAAGAACAGGATTCTCGTGTGAAAAATGAGAAAATAAATGTTCCGGCAAAAAAATATGTAATGGTTGTTCCTTGCTATAATGAGGAAGAGGTTATTGATTTGTTCGCAAATGCATTAACTTCCATTATGGATGAAGTAAAGCCGGAAGTTGATTTGCGTGTTTTATTTGTAAACGATGGAAGTCGTGATAAAACATTAGAAAAGATGGAAAATATCAATCTTCTTGATTCAAGATTTGGTTATATTAGTTTTTCAAGAAACTTTGGAAAAGAAGCGGCCATGCTTGCCGGTTTGACTGAGGCGTATGAATCTGGAGCCGATTATGTTGGTGTTATGGATGTGGATATGCAAGACCCACCACATATGATACTCGATATGGTTGATATGTTGGAGAAAGAAGACAATGTTTATGATTGTGTTGCTGTCAGAAGAACAACACGAGATGGCGAACCGCCAATTCGTTCATTCTTCGCAAGAAAATTCTATAAAATCATGAATAAGATTTCTAATACCAATATGGAAGATGGAGCACGTGATTTTAGAATTATGTCAAGAGAAATGACAAAGGCAATTCTAGATATCAAGGATAAATGCCGTTTTTCAAAAGGTATTTTTGGATATGTCGGCTATAACATCCACTGGCTTGATTATGAAAATGTAGAAAGGGCGGCCGGTGTAACCAAATGGTCTTTCTATAAATTAAGTCTGTATGCATTAGATGGTATTACGGCTTTCACGGAGTCTCCACTGCGCACAGCATCATTGTTTGCAGGATTTTACGGATGCCTGCAGTTTGCACTTTACATTTATCAAATAGTACATAGTATTGTGCAAAAAAGTTTTTCGTTATTATTGTTATTTGGAAGTGAATATTTAACAAGAAGCGTATTGTTTGTTGTCTTGGCAGTTGCGGGGCTTTATATGGTAAGAATCGCGAAAGAAACCAAAGACAGACCAAACTATGTAATTGCTAAAAGAAATCTTCCACAATAACTGTAATATATATATCAATTCAATAATATTAAGAAAGGAGTGCTGGGTGGAACCTAGCGTGTAGAAAAATGAAAAAGAAAGTTTTAAGTGTTTTATTGGCAGCATCAATGGTTTTGGCTTGTACCGGATGTAGTAATCCTTTATTCAATCTTTTGAAATCCGATAAAGGTGAACACAAGAGACCTGTGCAGGAACAAGAGGTAGATGAAGATATCTACGAAGAAGATATCGACAAAGAAGAAGTTGATGTAGACCAAAAGGAAGAGGAAAAAGATGAAGTTAAGGTAGAAAAAGACGAAAAAGATGAAGTTGATACAAACACAAGTGTTGACTTATCTGATGAATGGACTGATATGCAGATTGCAATCGACGGTAAAGTTTATACTCTTCCGGTAGATTATGATGTGTTAAAAGCAGACGGATGGTCTTTTGATTTGGCTGATTACGGAAAAGAAAACGGATATATCTTAAATCCGGGCGATAGCGTAACATCGACCATTGAACTTACAAATCCAAAATACGGAGAAGAATATAACAGTGCTACTCTTTATGTAGGATTTATCAATGTGGATGACACAGCAAAGGATATTACAGAATGTCATATCTGGTCTATCAAGTCTGACTCTTATTACGGAAGTAAACAAATGGAAAAATATCCTAGTGTGACAGTTGCAAAGGGTATTAAGTTCGGAAGTACAGAACAAGAAGTTATTGCTGCTTTCGGTCAACCAGAAGAAGATGATATCTATGTATCTGATAGCGGATATAAGACATTCGAATACTGCAATGATTATTCTCAGTATTTGAGACTTACAATCTACGAAGATACAGGAGTATCTTGTATTGAAATTAAAGAATATCAATAATAAGAAAATCAAAAAAGACGGGCTCGCCCGTCTTTTCTTTCTTTTGAGTAATTATAGTGTTACTCTATCACTGTAATCCCGGAATATGCTCGGTCAAAGAATTCGTTTATCGTCACTTGATTTCCATCTTCTAAGTAGAAGGTCCATGTGTCTTTTACTAAGTCAATTTCAAAAAGGTATGAGCCATTAGAACCGATATATTGTCCTGTGGCTGGGTTGCAAGAACCTACCCAATCAATTCCTTGCTCAAGTAGACGTTCCCTGTGTTCTTCCGGAATTGTATGCATTAAATTCGACTGTTGATAGTCGTCAACATACTTTTCTTCAAGTTGCGGAATTTCGTCTGCACGAACAACCTCGGTTGGTTCGTTATCAGGTTGAATTTCTTCAACAGAAACCGGAACAGATTCATTCATTGGTTCCATCTGCATAAATGCGAAGGCGCTAAGTATCATTGCTAATACCATGATGATAGCGATTGTTGACATAGTTACTCTTGATTTTCTTGTTCTTTTCATGATTTTTTCTCCTTTAAATACATGTATTTTAGACATTTCCGAGATTAAAGTAAGAACATCCAATAATCTTTCTGAAAATATCATAAGTATTATGTTATATCAAGGAGAACAATAAAAAAGACCGGATAAAACCGGTCTTTTGTTTTTGAGTTATGGTTGTCTTAAAAGGAATGGGTCAAAGAAGAATACGGTACTAAAAATTCTTGTCATGGTTACATTGTTTGTATAAACAACCATTGTGCCCATCACATCGTCTTTATATACTGCTCCGAAATAAGCAGAGTCAAAAGAGTGACCTCTATTATCTCCCATTACAAAATAACCATCAAGGTCTTTGTGTTCTTGGTCGAATGCGTGATTGCTGTTCCATGTGTCATTATTTGCAAACCATTTTGCTGTATCAATGAGTTCGTTATTAACATAAATGCTGTTACCGTCGATTTTGATGTCATCTCCAGGAAGAGCAATTACTCGCTTGGTCATCATTTGAGATACAGTTAATTCTTTATAATGTTTACGCATTTCTGCGTACTGTGCGTCATCGGCCTTGATTTTAATTCCAACAATGTCGCCATAATCAGGTGCTAATTTTTTGTCTATAATCTGGAAATTTGTTTCCGCAAGTGTCGGATTCATTGACTCACCATTTCCTACTCCCACATGATAACGGAGGCGGAATGACATTGATAAAATAAATAATACAATGATGAATCCGTAGATACCGATTAAAGCAAGTCTTCCGACTGACTTAATCTTCGCAATATTAAGTTTTTTTTCAGATACAGTTTTTACTTCGTATACTTGATTTGTCGTCATATTACTTACCTCCTGTAAAAATAGAATGTATGTTCGCGAAACATATGTTCGGTTTCTTCAATTGGATATTATCACTCTTTTTATTGAATTGTCAAGTAAAAATTAAAAAATATTTTAAATTTTTATACAATTCAATATAAATTGTCAGAAAATTAACACAAAACACTACAATTTTGATTATTTTCATTGTTTTTCTGATAATTCAAAATAGTTTTGATATTCATGAAAAATCTATCATACTATATATGAACAGTCAGCGGGCTGTACCATACAGAAAGGATTTTCTTCTTTATAATATATTATAAGAAGTTCTTACTAATAATATGATTGAAAATTTAAATAAACTTTACGAAAATGAATATTTGGACGAAATTGATATGCAAGATGATTTCGATGTTGAAAAAATAGAAGATGTAAGTGAAAACGAATTACAGAGCCTTAGTGCGTTTGTGTGTTCTTTTATGAAAGGGGCACCTGTTTTATCTAAAGAAGAAAATACGAAATATGCAATTAAAGCACAAGAGGGAGACAAAGAAGCAGAATTAATGTTACTTCGTGCCAACGGGAAACTTGTTATTCATTTTGTTAAAAGATATACATATGCGGGAATTCCTTTTGAAGACTTATTCCAAGAAGGGTTATGTGGTCTTATGGTTGGTATCCATAAGTATGACCCTGAAAAAGAATGTGCTTTTTCCACATATGTTTCTTATTGGATTAAATGTAAAGTCAGAAGATATGTGACTAAAAATTCCAACAGTGCAAAGGTTCCGGCTCATATTTATGAAATGATTGTAAAATATCGTAAGTTAGAGTCTGATATAGAAAATGGGAAACTATGTGAAATGACAGAAGAAGAGAAAGCAAAGCACTTAGGAATGAAGATGGATAGATTCTATCAAATAAAGGTTTTGTCTTTGAGTGATATTTCTTTGGATAAAGAAATAACCGGTACAGACGGAGAAGTAACCTTGATGGATTCGTTGATGGCTTCTGAAGAAGAAATCCCAGAAAACATTGCTTTAGAAAATGATAAAAGGGAATTTTGTTTGAAAATGTTGGAAACTTTGAACGAAAAAGAAAGGGATGTCTTAATGTGTCATTTTGGATTCTATGGAAAAAGAATGTCTTTAGAAGAAATTGGTGCTAAATACAAGGTTACCAGAGAACGAATCAGACAAGTAGAAAAGAAAGCATTGGCAAAATTAAATAGAAGATACGGAAGAAGAGCAGAAGATTATTTGCTACACATTTGATTTTGTTTGTTTGCTATATATAACATACTATTTATAAGAAAACACTTAGAAAGAACAAGAATTATTTCTTGTTCTTTTCTTAATTAAAGTGTACCGGTATTCTCATCGCGGGTGTCAGAGGCGATGCTCTGCCGGAAATATATCATCTGAAAGGGGATTTTTTATGGCAGCAAAAGTAAAAAATTTTGTACTTGACACAAACATTTTAATTCATTGTCCTGACTCTATTATGAAGTTTGATAATAATAATGTGTATATTACACATATGACAATGGAAGAACTGGACGGCTTAAAAAACGCACCAGGCGAAACTGGGTTTAATGCAAGAGAGGCTGTTCGTATTATCAATAAAATGAAAGGAAAGGGGAAAGTTTCTAAGGGTGTAAAAACGCCTGGTGGTGGTAAATTCTTTATTTACACTTCCGATATGCTGGATGGTAGAAAACTTCCGGATGGATGGAATGTTAACAAGCCGGATAACATCATTCTTCTCATGGTAATGGAATTAAAAAATACCAAAAGAGATGTGATTTTGGTTACCAATGATGCTACTATGATGCTGAAAGCAGATATTTTAAATATTGAAGCACAGGAATACAAGAACGACCGTGTGTCTTCTGATAAAGAATTATACACCGGTAGAATTGAAATTACTGTAAAAGACGAAGTAATTAAAGATTATGACAAATATAATCGGATTGAATTAAAAAATATTGGCTGTAGCGAAAAAGTTGAAATCAATCAATTTGTAATATTAAAAGGGAATTTCGGTTCAAGAATGGGTGTTTATGACGGAACTTATATCCGGAAATTAAAGTTTGAGAAAACGAAACCTTTTGGTGTTTCTCCGAGAAATGTGGGACAGTATTTTGCCCAAGAAGCATTGATGACTAATGCAAGTGATGTACCTCTTGTTATTATGCAGGGTGCGGCCGGTACCAGTAAGACATTTTATTCTTTAGCATGTGGTCTTGAGCAGGCAGTAGAAACCAAGAAATATAAACGTATTCTTATTTGTCGTCCAAATACGAAGTTTGATGATGACATCGGATATTTAAAGGGTGACGAAATGGATAAAATTCTTCCGCTTATTCGTCCTTGTTTGGATAATTTGGAGGAATTGATTTTTGCGAATGGCAAACACGGACAATCATTAGAACAGATTCAAGATACTGTATGGGAGTTCTTTGACCGCGGATGGATTAAAGCAGAAGCACTTGCTTATATACGAGGTCGTTCTATTACCAATACTTTCATTCTGATTGATGAAGCACAGAATACTACTCCAAATCAAATGCTTGGTATTATAACCAGAGCGGGAGAAGGGTCTAAGATTGTTGTTGTGGGTGACCCGGAACAAATTGATAATCCGAGATTGGATAAATACAATAATGGTCTTGTGTTCGCGGCTGAACATATGAAAGGAAGTAATCAGGTCATGCAGTTAACCTTCACAGACGAAGAATGTACTCGTTCTGCGTTAGCAAAAGAAGCGGCGGAAAGATTGTCACTCAGTAGATAGGTAATGGAAGGACATTAGTATGTTAAAATATAGGTATAATTTTTCTGGAGATTTTTATCGAAAAAAGTTGGTTGATGGAAAATTATATGATGATACTGATTACTACAATTTTCAAATTGAATGTCTGATTCCTATTGATTACGATACGAAAGAAGAAGCAATGGGGTGTCCGGCATCATTGCGGTTTGAAGTGGAAGACGGACATGTTGTACTTCGTGTTTACAGCAATTGGAAACAGGGGTTAGATGAAAATAATAAATGGTACGAACATATAGATGGTTCCGTGATTGATACTATTCATTGGGAAGAGTATTGGAAGTACAAGGTTTCGAGAAGCAAAAAAGTTGCAAAAGATATGGGATTATTTGTTGATGCCTGTGCTGATTTTATTCCGGATGCAACTCTGTGGGACGAATTGTTCGATATTGAAAATCAGCCTGAAGGCTGGGTGAACACTGTGGAATCGTTGGCGTATTCGATTCATGTTATTGAGGTCGATTAGTAGAAAGTAATATAAAAGATACAGTCTCTTTTGGGACTGTATTTTTATTTTGCTTTTTTCTGATTTTTCTACATACTATAAATAGAGAAAAAGAAAAGGAGGTTTTTTTTATGAAAAACAAGTTAAAAGTATTGAAAGCAATCACATTAATGCTTGTAATGGTAATAACGGTTAGTGCTGTGCCGGTTACTGCGTTTGCAACGAATAATAAAACAGTCACAATTAGAGACGAAATTATTTTAACGGGTGATTTTGATGATTCTGTCTTAAAAGATACTAATTACGCAGAGGGTGAATATATAGAGGGAACTCATCCTGGCAGATGGGATTCTGAATGGATAGACATGGTTCTTGATATACATGTTTTGTTTTCTGGTAATGTTAATGATGTGAATTTAAATAATACAATAAAACTAATGTATGGCGATAATTGTTTTCTTTTTATAAATGAAATGAATTGGGATAATGTTTATTTTCCTGGTGATGAAATATCGTTTGTGCCAAAAGAAATGTGGCTGTTTCGCGTTGGTTCTGGTGTGATAATTAAAGATTGGACATATTATAATTCTGTAACAAGCAGAATACCAAATGATTATCAGACATCGCTTCCTAAAGAGCAGGCGGATGCTATTACGCAAAAATCAAATTATGCATCAAGTGTGGGTATGGATGACTGGACTACACAAGAGCAATTTGATTTAGCAGTTAAGGATTTAGAAGATTATTTAAATTTTATTTGTTCGGAAAGTAGTGCGGATTATACACATATAGATATGCTGTACGAAACAACAAAATATGCTAATCTTACAGATGATGAAAAAAATACGATTAAGACGGCTTATGATACTATATGCAAAACATATACAAAGATGGAGCAAGACAAAGTAGATTTGGCATACTCTAATTTTATGAATACTGTTGTAATAACATACGGATTACATCCTCAACACACAGAAATCTGTGATTACACACAAGTCATAAATACAATAAAAACTATTGATGAATATAAAGATTTATATGCTACGGAGGAATTAAATGAGTTAATAAATTTTTATATGTCTTTTGATTGGAAACTTGGAAAATCAAATGCTAATCAATTCACGGTTGATAGTAACGCAATCATGTTAAAAGATAAAATAGATATATTAAATAATAGGGTTGTAAACACTATTAATCAAGAAATGAGAGTGGTATTAAGTGATTTTTACGCACTAGACAAAGAAAAGTACGAAGAAAACAGTTATAACAATACAAAAACATACGCTGATAAACAAACAACAGATATTTCTTTGGAAAATATAAGAACTCAAAAAGCAAATGTAGAGGAAATGCGTCGTTTAATAAGTGAACTGATTTTAAAGGTTGATATTCTCCCTGCGGATTACACAGAGGTGGAAAAAAATGTGAGAATTTCTAAAGAGATAGATAGAACAATTTATACGGAAGAATCTTTGCAAATTCTTGATATTGCGGTAAATGGAGTGATTTACGGATTAAAACAGGCGGAGCAAAACCGAGTAGACAAAATGGCGCTTCTTATTAAGAATGCTTACGAGGCACTTGTGATAAAAAACGCAGATTACACAGAAGTGAATAAATTAGTAGAACAATTTGAATCGTTAAATCGTGTTGAATATACAGATGAGTCTTATGCGACCGTGGCAAATTTAATAAAGAGTATTCAATGGAATCTGTTAATTACAAGGCAATCTGATGTTGATAAATATGCGTCTGACTTAAAAGGTGCGATTGAGGATTTGAAATTTAGACCAGCAGATTATACACAATTAGACAGAGTGATTGCTACAATTCCGGAAGAATATTATAAGTATTATGACAATATTGATGGTGTTCAAAATGTAATTGCTTTAATTCACAGAGATGCAACTTTTAAAGAACAGGCTATGGTAAATAAATGGGCTGCCGATTTAGAAACTGCTATTTCAAATCTGACGCTGAAAAAGGCTGATTATTCAAGGCTGAATGAATTATTGAAAACAATACCGAATGATTTAACGGTGTATTCAAAAAAATCAGTTGCCAAATTAAATGAAGTTCTTAATGGTATTAACTACGAATTAACAATCTTTGAACAGGATGAAATTGACGGATATGTAACTATATTGGAAAGTGCTATTAATGGTCTTACTCTTAAAAAAACTGTTTACAAGACTGATGTTGATAAACTTACATCTTTGGGTGGAAAACTAGATGAATTATTTGATACTGTAGATGAACTTATTGGATATTTAAAGAGTAAGATTGAAGATGTACACGGGAATGCTATTGTTGAGGTTTATGATGTTACTGCAATGTCTAATACCGATGAGGATGGTTGGAAAGAAAATACCGATGAACTTAAAGAGGCACTTAAGGTAATTCTTCCATGTCCGGAAAACACAAGTACAGAAAAATATGATTATTTCGTATATCATATGTACAATGACGGAGAAAAAGTGGGAGAATTTGAAAAACTTGAAACAAAAATAACAGAAGAAGGTATTATTGTTTATAGTAAAGAATTTTCTCCTTATGCTGTAGTGGCGGTAGAAAAAACAGAGCAAAAGCCGGAAGATGATAATGATGATAAAAATGAAGGTGTTGTTGCCCCAGGAGGTACTGAACAACAACCAGCAGAAAAGCCAAATGAAAGCACGAAAGCACCACAAACCGGTGATATTGGTTTTATGAAAGACTTATTATCATTGTGTGGAAGTAATATAACATTGCTTGGTATAGCATGTGTTTCACTTCGAAGAAAAAAAGAATCAGAATAAGACATTTTTTGAGCACTCTTATGGGAGTGCTCATTAATTTTTTTTGGTATTTTCAATCATACTAATTATAGATAACATATAGGGGGATTTACAATGATTTTGTATTTAGAAAACGAATCTAATAAGGGTTACAAGACAACAGATGTTTTTGGAAGATATGTAGGGAAGATAGATTTTTCTTCAACATGCGAAAGTGGAATCGGTATAGAATCACAATCGAAAGATGGAGGATTTAAATTAGAGATACATCGTCTTTTTGGTCAAAAAATAAGAGAAGATGTCGTACTAAAAAGAGAAGCGGGTGTTTGTACGATTAACGGGTTACTGTCTCATATCTATTATTGTACAAAGAAAGGCTCTAATTTTATTAATGGTATTTATTATTTGGAACTAAAATACGATGATAATATTTATAAAGTTTACGAGGTTGGATTAAAAAGAAAAGGAATCTATCTATGTATTTATCGGAATTATGAATTGGTTGCAATGGTTTCAAAGGCAATCAAAACAAAACATTTTTCTGGTTTTTACGAAATATATGCAAAAGACGATGTTCCAGCAGAAATTTTACTTTTGTTTTCTTCTTATTGGGATATTATTAGATGGGCAGAGGTGGAGTCTTCTAGTGTCAATCACTCTTTGAATACATGGCAAAAAGAACTAAAAGAAAAATATGACGAAAATTTTATTCCGGAAATTAAAAAGATGCACAGTGTTCAATAGGTTAAAGAATGGAGAATAATATCTCCATTCTTTGTTTTTTAAAAAGAATATCAAAAAATACAAAATTTATTTTTACTTTTTTGTTTTTTCTTACATACTATTTCTAGAAAACAATATCAATATAATCAAAATATAGAAAGGAGATTTTTGTTTTTATGAAACCAGCAGAACAGTTTAAAACAAAAACAATATTAAAGAAACGTCAAAATGTAAAACCAGACGGCTTCTGGCCGGTGGCACTTGATGTAGGATATTCTGCAGTAAAAGGATATTCTCCAAACATGGTATATTGCTTCCCTAGTTTCGCTAAGAAATCAGAAAATGAAGAAGTGTTATTCGGTAATCCGGGGGTATACGACATTAAGTACAGAGATGAAAACGGAGAAGTGTGGAATGTTGGCTATCTTGCTCAGGACATGGTGGATATCGACGATACAAACGATAGTTCGAAATTGTTATACGGAAGAGCAAGATATAATAACCCGATGTTTAAAGTTATCACTCGTGTTGGACTTGCACTTGGAATGGTAAATAATGAGTGTGGTACAAGAAGACCGGAAGATAAAATCGTGGTACAGGCGGGGTTGCCTCCGAAATATAAAAAGGGAGACACAGTACATGTTGTAAAAGTAACATCCGGTCATCATGTGTTTGATATTAAGGTTGGAAATAACGATTGGATGCATTTTGATTTTGTGATTGACCCTGAAAATGTATTAGTTATGGCTCAGCCGATGGGTGCATTATGGAGCATCGCGTGCGATAACGAAGGTAAGTTCGTAAAAGATGCGGTAAAATACTTCAATTCGAAGGTTCTTATCTTTGACCCTGGTTTTGGTACGGTAGATTTATTCACCATTGTAAATCGTAATACTCAAGGATATGAAACATTTACCGATTTGGGCATGAAGAGAATCCTTGAAAAAACAGTTAACTACATAAACAATATGTACGGAGATGAAATTTCGATTGTGAAAATGCAATCCATCTTAAAAACCGGTACCTTTAAGCATTTGGATATGGATACAATGACGCAAAAAGTTGTTGATATCACGGAGGTTTTAAATCGTTTCAATGATGAAGTTTGTCGAGAAGCAATAGATAGGGGAAAACAGTTGTATAACTTCTACAGGGATTTTGATTATCTTGTTGTATCCGGCGGAACCGGTGCCGCTTGGCTGGATTACATCCAAGACCATCTAAAAAATATGGATGCTTTAACAGTGCTTCCGGCTATCGTAAACGACAATCTCCCGAACACCTTTGCGAATGTGAGAGGATATTATATGTATCTGATTGCAAGCATCCGTTCGAGAAAGTAGGTAATATATGGATATATTAGTCAGATTATATGTAAGACATGATGCGGACCTTTTAAATCTGTATCGAAATAAGAACTTCTGTCTGGCTTCTGCTATGCGTGACTCCATTTTGGCTTATGTGAGAAACGAGCCGGTAAAATATGTCATGCCGGCTCCTTACATTGAAACAAAAGAAGATATTCGAAATGCAAGTCTTCATTTGTACTTTCATCCGGAAGAAGATGAAGATATCATCAAATTTCTTCTTGGCGTGAGAGAAGGGGCAAGGTGTGCAGTCATCAAAAATATCTTTCGTGGATATATGATGTATCCGAATATCTACTGTAGTTTTGAAAATAAAATTGGTGCGATGCAACATGCTATGGCTGTATTTGGTAATACAAATCAAAAAGTTTGTACTACTGGTCAGGACTTTGTACGTGGTCGCGGGAATCGTGGAAGAAGAAAAGACAGAGACGAATATGGAAAAATCGTTCCTAAAGAAATGGTTTCGGAAGAAATCTCGGATAAAGAATCCGTTGTAGAAGAGGTAACTAAAAAAGAGATAAAAGAAGAGACCGAGGTTACTTCTGTTTTAAAAAAAGATAATATTCTTAAAAATGAAACAAGCACAACTATGAATTTTGGCGAAATCGGTTCCGAGACAGAACAACAGGGTGTTTCTGATACTGATTCAGAAGAAGATATTGTGGTAGATAATGATGCTCTGATGATGGAACTGATGAGTATGACAGAAAATAATTAAGGAGGTATGTGTTGTGAAAGGAAAAACAATTACGCCGTACAATAAAAAGAAAGAATATGATAAATATATTCGTGAAAAAGCGGAAGAATTAAAAGATTTGTGTTACGAATATGATATTCCTATGTTTTTTACCGCTGCGGTAAAAAATAGTGAAAAGGGAACGGAATATGAATCTGCAATGGTGACTGAAAATGTAAAGGGATTGGCGTTGAAAAATGACCATATAGCAGATATGGCGAAAGTACTGAATGATTTTTATGTGGTAAAAGCAATTAAGCCTGCTGATGTAATGGATTTTTCGAATGCAGGAGATATGGCTATGCCGGATTTAAGTGAGTACGAGAAAGAATAAGGAGGTTTTTATCATGAAAAAAGTATTGGCATTTTTAATGGTTGGGGTAATGTGTCTTTCTATGGTTGCATGTGGAAACAAAGATAAAGACAAAGACTTATCATCAGAAACAGAAAAGGAAGGTTCTTATACATTTTTCTATACTGAAGATTTAACAGAAAAAGATGTAGATGGAATGCTGAATCAGTTACAAAAAAGATTGGCGGCTTTAGGACAAAAAGATTATGTGACTCTTACAAGCAATCTGAAAGAAAAACAAATTGAGGTTACATATACGGACAAAGCAGAGGAATCGCTTGTTGTTTCTGCGTTCTGTGTAAATGATTTCGCAATCAAAGATAAAGATGGAAATATCATTGTGACTGATTCAGATGTAAAATCTGTAGAAACATACTATGTAGAGGGCGAAAACAAAGAGCAAAGTGCTGGATTCCTACATTTTATCTTCAATGAAGATGGTGCTAAAAAAATGGAAACAGCAACCTCTAACAGAACAGAAGAGAATATACCTTTGATTTTTTGCTTGAATGGTGAGACTGTAAATGAAGTAGCAACCATGGAAACAATTAAAGAAGAAATGTATGCCAGCGGTTTTGGTAATCTTCTTGATTTATTCCAAGTATGTATTACAGAAGGTCCGCTCCCTGTTTCTTTATACAGCACAACGGCATTATTTGACGGTCACGAATCTGTAATCATCGAAGGAGAAGAATCTAAAGAGGAAATCGACTATAATCAGATTACTCCGGATGGATACTTTACTTTAGAAGAAGAAACGACTGAAGAATCTGAAAGTACTGATAAGGAAGCAGGAAAGTAATATTAAAGAGATTTTGTGCGAAGGCGAGGAAAGCGTCTTCGCATTTTATTTTAACTTTCAACAAAAATTACATAATAAGAATAGAAGATTATATTCATTTTCAAAATTCAAAGGAAAGGAGGAATACAAAATGAAAGGATTAAGAAAATTGTTGCTCGGGCTGTTTGTGTTTGGATTGTGTGCAATAGGGTTTAATTATGTAAAACAGATTGATGTAAATGCAGCGGGTTATACAACTGATTGGGTAAAAAAAACTCCTACTGATGATAAGATACATTATAATAATTCTGATTTGTACTTTAGAATGGATGGGTCTACATATTACTATATTGTGTATGTAACTTGCAGTTTTTCAAGTGATTTGGGTAATTTAGAAGCAAGGGGTGAGTATAAAGGAACTGTAGACGCGACATGGACAATAAAAAAAGTTGTAAAATATAAAATTTCAGATGGCTCTTATGTAGGGGACGGGTTCTCGAAAGATACAGGTACAACATTTGTTAATGAAACCGTACTGACAAAACCAGAATATACCATATATGTTAAATCACAAGGGTTCCAATCTGGTACTGTTTATTTTAAGTTTTGGAGTGATACCGAAAAAAAATATACATCCATTTTTGTTGGGATGGTAGAAGCAACCGGCGTACCCTACATTATAAGCACGGCAACAGGTGTGGCAACGAATAACTATCAAATAACCGATATAAATGCTCGGCGACAGTTGTTGGAGGGGACTGGCGTAACACCTAATGATATAAGAATTGATTATCAGAGACAATATTATAATTCTACAACTTATGGTTATGGTGAATATAACAATCCTACATCTGAAACAAAATATAGTTATTATTGGAGTACGGTATATGACAATATAAACCCATCTACCGCAACATGCGATAATACTTCCCCTGGTACGAGAAATGTTAGTGTTACTTACGCAGGTAAGTCTGGTACTTGTAGTATGACATGGTATAAAAAAGATTTATCATCTATAACTGCTACTTATCCAACAAATGAGAAAAAAATAATAGAGGGGTTGTCTTATACAACAAGTGATATTATCATAACTGTCACTTATAATAATGGGACTAAAGACACAATATATGGAAATCATCAAAATGTATCTCTATCGACTACTGTAGTGCCGAATGTGGGAGAAAACTCAATAAAAGTATCTTATACATATACTGGTTCCAATACAGTAACAAAAGATTGTTATGTTACTATTATAGGTCTTCCTAAAGACCTTGTGTCTATTACAACAAAATATATTGGGGACCCGATAGTGGAAGAAATGTATATACCGGAAGACAAAGTTGAGATTGTAATGTCGTTTAATAATAATACAAAAGAAACCTATTATGCACATTCTCCTAAAAAAAGTTCGTATAATGCATCTTCTGGACATGTATGGATAGATAATGATGCGGGAACAACGGTATACGATACAAGGAGTGGAAAAGATGATTTTTTAACCACTCGCTGGTCTGTAAATAATGGCTCTATGGCATTTACAGTAAATTGCGAGTACTATGGTACGGTATCTAAATCTGCATCAAATACAATTACAGTTCCTGTGTTGAAGAAAACACCTGTGTCAGTAGATGCTACCTATCCGGAAGAAATAGAAGTCGTTGAAGGATTGCCATTTGATAAGGCAGATGTAACTATAACCGTTACTTATGATAATGGAACGGTATATACAATAGATGCAAACGGTCTCGAAAAATCAGGATATACTAACGGATATGAACTTGATATTAAGAATACATTCCTAAGTAGTACCGATTATGATGATTATATTGGTACGGATGAATCCGTTGGTGATTCATGGGATATTATTGTTTATAATGTGGGTGAAAACCGTTTCGTGGTGTACTTTACAGAAAATGGAAAAACTGTTGTTGATGATTTTGTTGTAATTGGTGTTGAAAAAACAGCAATTAGTATCGAAGCAACTTATCACGGTCCTGATATCACTATGGGCTTGGCTTTCTTACCAGGTAATGTGGAAATTATTGTTACATATGATAATTTCACGATTGGTACATTAAAAGGTACTGCAAAATCTGTTACTATTACAAATCAAGAGGGTGTAGAAACAACGACTGTTCCAAATCTTGGTGTAAATACTTATACGGCACAATTCCAAGAATGTACTGATGAATTTGAGGTAATCGGTAAAGAAGCAGTTCTGACTTCTATTTATGTGCTTCAAAAGCCAAGGCGTATGTTCTATACAGTAGAAGATGCGTTCGACCCAACAGATATGATTGTTATGGCAACTTTCTCGGATTATAGCGAAGAAATGGTGCAAAATAGTGCTCTTGACTTATCCGATGGTGATTCTTTGAGGGCTGACCAAGAAGATGTCATTATAAGATATACTGTTGGTGAT
>JAEIGA010007545.1_pt1 | contig 16495 bp, 12 predicted proteins | sample 9270691 | NCBI WGS metagenome assembly JAEIGA01 (sample SAMN17057246, study PRJNA624740) | gut metagenome | biome: biome; isolation source: fecal sample | host: Bos grunniens | place: China: Xizang | collected 2019
AGATGTAGTTTGGGGTCTTGATATAACTTGGTAAATTAAATAGAGCCGATGCTTATTTCTTCTAGCCTTTTAAGCCGGGTGTCGCAGGTTCGAGTCCTGTCGTAGTTTCCGTCCTGGGGACTACGTAGCTCAGTTGGTAGAGCACCGTAATTTAGCTCGGCCAAAAATAATTAAAAGACGTCTTTGTGGCGTCTTTCTTATTTATATTTAATAAATTTATTGCTAAATTATACGATGAAACAATTTTTGTTTTAAATATATATGAGGAGATATAAGAATGACTGATTTTGAAAAATATCCTAAATATTTGTTAAATAAACACGGTGCAATTATCCAAAATATTTTGAGTAATGCTGAGTCAGTTTTTAATCTAGATGCAGACCCAAACGACTCAAATGACCAAGTTAAGCTACAGGCCCCAGTTAAGGGTGGTGAGTTCTTAAAAAATAGTGCTAATGCTTCACCTATTTTTGAAGATGCTATTGCTACTCATACTGATGCTGATACTGGTATTACTGCTATTGGATTAAAATTAGATCCAGCAGCAGCTCAGCCTGACATGTTAATGGCTATTGCTAACTTTGCAGATGATGAAGCAATTGGTCGGCTCTTTACTACTAATAGTTCTAGCAACTCAGCTGAACCACTAGCTACGCCTGAAATTACTTTTAATGACACTCCTACTGTGATTAAGTTATCAACTGAGCGTCCATCTTTAACACTGATGTCCTACCTATTAACTACAACTGAACAAGCTTTATCAACAGAGTCTGCTTCACAAACAAATTATAATTACTTTGATGCTACCGCATCTGAATTTGTGATAGACAATCCAACAATCGATGATTATAGTATTTTACAGGTATTTACTGTTACAGCTGTTGGAGATTCTTTTAATACTAAAAATTCAGCGCCTTCAAATAGTTTGAAAAAGCTAGTCTTAGCTGCACCTAAAATTAGTTTTGAATCAGAAACTGGTGACGGTGAAAATGAACAGCACACATACAATGTAAGTTATTTAGATAACCTTCAGCCAGAAAATATAACAATTACTAGTAAGTATTATCATACTCGATACAATTATACTGACTCTAAACCTAAGGTTATTAAGGTAGCAGAACAGTCAATTGACTTGGGATCTAATACTGAGGTAACATTATGTTTAGGTGATACTTTAACCGGACAGACTACTGCTATCACTGAGGATGATACAGTTATTATTAATAGCGCAGTGTCAGCTCCGAAAACTCTCTATAAATGCTTAGCAAGTGCACCAAATCCATTAAAAATTAGTAGTGGTTCAGGCTTTTTGTATCGATTATCACCAAAACAATACAGAGGCAAAAACGGCGTAGCATATACTTATACTGATTTAGACGAGCTAGAAAAAATTAATAATATTATATTTACGTATAGAATAAAAAAATCTGGTCAGACAGAGTTTGGTGCACCAATTACAATTACTGCTGCCTGCCAAAATGTTGATGGTGAGTGGCAAGATGATCTAGTAAATATTAAACTTGATATAGATGATACCTTAAAAATATCCGCAAATGCCGCCAAATTCTTCTGCTCTTCTGCTACTGCAGAAATTGTAGTCACAGCTGAATCAGCTATGACTGATATTGCTAATGCAGATTTTTATAACTACGATCCTGATGCTGGCTGGAGTTTAGAAAATAATTAAAAATAAGGAGTAATTATGATTTTAAAAGCACAAATTGTGTCTATTGATTATAATACAGGTTCTTGTCAAGTCCACATTCCACAATTTGATATAGCATCAAGTACAACTGCATCAATATTATCAGCTCAATTTTGTGAACCACCTGGAGTTTATAAAGGCTATAATGTTTCAGATTTAGTTTGGGTTGCTTTTGAAAAAAATCTTATTGATGAACCAGTAGTTATTGGACATCTAGGAGTACCTACCATGGTGGATTCCGCAAAGGGTGGAGCACTACTAGGACAGACCTTAGATATTCAAACACGAGCACAGCTGCCAAAAGAAACTTTTATTAAGACTGCTGAGTCAGATTATGATAGTTTAGTTAAAATTATTAATAAAGTAAAAGGCTTAGAAGAAATTACTAAAGCCGCTGGGGATCTACCTACTTTATTGGAGTCTTATCAAAATACATTAAACTTATTAGATACAAAAATTAAAGAAGCTGGTAATAATAACACCGGTAATTCACCAGTTAGTCCGCCGAGTATACCATCTGATTACACGGGAACGTATACTAATTTAACACCTTTATCTGTAGATTTAGGTGGTATTAAAGCAGCCAACCATCCAAACGGTTTTAATAAGGTACCCATTACGGATGTTTTAGATGAGCTTTTATATCCGTATCAAAGTCCTGTTATTACCAATTTTGCGGTTGATCCTACTACCGGATTACAACTTAAAGGTACTGACTTTAATTTGAAGAGGATTACCGCAAACATTACGAAAAAAAGTAAACCAGTTACTAAAATTGAGGCTTATCTAAATAATACTTGTATTGGTACCCAAACTACATTAAATATTTCTAATGCAACTCCTATTGAATTTACTTTTGATGACATAGTAATTAACAGTTCAGGAACTCAAAAAATAACATTAAAGGTATACGACGAAACTGACACAGCAGTGGAACAAAGCGCTTCTTATACTTTTATCTATCCTAGATATTTTGGTGTATCTGACGCTACCACGATTGATGCGGGGCTCTTAGCTGATATTAAATATGAGTTACAAAACGCTAAAAACTTTAATCATACCTATACTACTGATAAGCAATTTCCATTTGTTGCGTATCCTAAAGCTTCTGGCAACAACTTAACTGTTGTTGATATGGCAGGACAAACGCAAACTTGGACACGTCATGAAATTAAACACACTATAAATGGTAATGAAGTAGATTATCTGCTATACACAGGAGAATCTTCTTTAGTTACTAAGTATAAATATACATTTACAATATCTAACTAAGAAAGGACAATTCAGATGGGTAAAGCTTATCAAAACTCCATAACCTTAACGGCCGGATTTAGCCCAGTCCTACCAAAACCTATTGATGACAGACTAATAGTAGATACTTATGCAGATTTAGCCCAGTTAATTGCAGACTATGTAGCTTATGAGTCGATGCTAGTCTATGTTAGAGCAGACCAAAAATCTTATAGGTTATTAAATAATACTTGGATGGCTCAGGATATATGGAGTAATATTACAGCAGTACAGCATAAAAATGCTTTTGCAACCAACTTTCCTTTAGGTAAAGTTTTATTTGTACAAAATGAAGCATGTGTTCAATATGCTATAGGATCTGAAGTTACTGTATATCCACGTATTAGTGCAAGTGACCCGAATGTAATTGAATATTCAGTTAGCGCAGATAAAGCAGCTTTTGAGGCGCTGCCTGGTTATTGGCGAGTGAAAGGTGCCTTAACCGGCGGTTTACTAGTACAGCGTGGAGTTAAAGCCTCTGATGCCATTGGGGTTAATACTGAAGTTACTTTAAATAGTGGTCACACTTGTGCATTATTTGATAATGCAGGTCGTGCTTTAACCTGGTATTGGGCTGACATTACACATACAGTACTTAAATCTATTCCAACAGAAAATTTAAAATTTTATAATATTAACGGTATAGAATTAACCACAACGGGCTTTGGTGATACGAACTTTAGAGCTGGCGACGTCTACTCTATTGCATATCCAGTAGCTACAGAACCAAATGACCCCACTCAGGTGGTTTATATTAAGACTAGATCACAAAACAATACTGAAATTGATGATATTGCTATTTTAAATCTACGCGTTAATACTGATGGCACTGGTTATGTAAACCGATTGGGCAGTAATTTATTTCAAAATAGTACAGCTTTAGAGTATGTCTATTTAAATGAAAATTATAATACATATAAAGACGCTTATAACCTATTTGATGATAAGAAAAGCCGTATAAATTCTTATGTATTTCAAGGCGCTAAAAATTTAAAAGAAGTTTATATTCCAATATTAGTAGGTAAAATTGCGGAATGTGCTTTTAAAGGTACTAATAACCTGCAGAATCTACGAAATTTAACCAATTCCAGTACAATAGAGTTTGAAAAATGCTGTTTGCAAGATACTGGTTTGACTAAATTATACCTACCTAAAACACTAGATAAGGATACGGTTATTACTTTTAAAGCATCAGCCTTTGAAAATTATAATAGTACTGCCAGCACTCATTTAACAACTATTTTTGCGCACTCTCCTCTATTTTTTGATACGCAAAGTTTTAAATTTACTAAATCAGGTAGTACCGATTACTTAAATCATTACACCATGGAAATTATATATGAAGTGTCTCGTGAACAAGTACTTACTTGGCTTCGGGACCCAAATAATAATTATGTACCATTTTATAGAACTTCTGAGACTATTACAAAATTGCCAGACGAGGCGGGTTTAAATTTAATTGATGGTAGTAATGGCTATGCTATCGGCACTGCCACAAGACCTACAATTGTGTATAATTATAAAGAAAAAGAGCTCAGCTAAACTTGAGCTCTTTTTAAATTTATTAAATCTATTTTCAAAATAATGCGCTAAATTATACGATGAAACAAAATTTTAAAATATTGTATAATATATTATGGAGGAAGCAATGAGAAGTTTTAAATATCCAAATATGTTTAAAGTAAATTCTTCCGAAGTATGGGACACTTCTGAATATGCACAAGCTACATTACAAAATGCTGGCTTAGTGCTTCGGTCTTTTAGAAACGAGCTATTAGGTGATCCTTATTTTGGTAATACTTTACAACAATATATGTTTGAACCTAATAATTATTTATTAAAAGATGTTATTATTGATACTATATATCCACAACTGATTGCTTTTATGCCACAGCTAAAAATTGAACGAAAAGATATTGAAGTTGTACAAGATATTAAAAAAGGTACCCTTAATTGTAAGTTTGTAGGAGTTAGTCAAATAGACTATCAGTTATATACTTATGAAACCGTACTCATCTCAAATTCAGATTTATAAGGAGACAACGAATGCTTACAAATAGTGAATTAAATACACTTAAATTATCCCCAACCAATAAAGATTATTATCAAGTGTGGACGGAGCTGTTAGATACTGCTTCTAAACTTTCTGAACGTTGGGATCCAAGCAGCACTAATGAAAGCGACCCTGGTATTGTACTTCTAAAAGTACTTACAGCAGTTGCAGATAAGCTTAACTATAATATTGATAAAAATATTCTTGAAGCATTTATGCCAACTGCTGCACAAGAAGATAGCATGCGTCGTTTATGTGATATGCTTGGTTATAGTATTAAATATTATCAATCTGCGACCACAAAAGTTACTATTCGTTATAGTGGTGATACTACAGATTTGAGCGAAGAAAATGAAGAAAAGCTTCCGCTTGGTGGCTTAGCTATTCCAGCTTTTACTGCAATTACTACTACAGAAAAAGATTTATATTATATTACTACAACAGATACTTTATTAACAAATGATAATACAACTGTTCAAGTAGATTGTATCGAGGGTCAGCTTATTCAGTGTGAAATTGGTAATAACAAAATAATTACAATGGATAACTTAGATGATAATTTTAGATTTTATTTACCAGAAACTCGTATTGCAGAGAATGGTTTATTCGTTTATAATACATCTAATGGTTATCGCCAAGGTTATAGCTGGAAAAAAGTTGATAATCTTAATACTATAGCGAGTGCAACTAAGGCTTATGTGTTTGGTTATGACACCCGTGAAGGTAGACCTTATTTACAATTTCCATCAGATGTAAGCTTTTTAATCGAAGATGGTTTTGAAATTTTCTACATTAGAACTAATGGTGCTGCCGGTAATATTTCAGCTCAAATGTTAACTACATTAGAAAAACCTACAACCGATGACTGGACACCTTACGCTGATAGTGAATTTTTCTATGTAACTAATCCTGATGCTGCTTTAAATGGTCGTAATCCTGAAACTATTGACCAGGCATATCAAGGATTTAAGAAAACAATTGGTACTTTTGACACTTTAGTTACTTGTCGTGACTATATGAATAAGATTTATCAACTTGTTGATGACCAAAATAATAAATTAGTATCTAATATACTTGTATCAGATATCCGCGATGATATTAATAGAGCTCACACTCTGTGTAGTTTTAGTGACTACGGTATTATTTATGTAGAAAAAGCAAATGCTGCAACTGAAACTACTCCAGAGCTAGAACATTTTGATTTAGTTCTCTATCCATTTAAAACTTATAGAAATTTGCATACTCAGGCTGATTATGAGGGTTCATTTAGATATTCTGATACCAATTTATCATTTATTCAGACTAAATTAAAAGATTCTAAAACTATCTCACACAATTATATAAATCCTAAAGATGATGAAATTGTATGTATTAAGAACTACTTAAAGCTTAATGCTAAAATTTCTACTATTAATAAAGTTAACTACGCAGAAGAAGCTTTAATATTAGCAGATATTTATAAAGCATTATTTGCTAGATTTAATATGCATGAACTTGATTTTGGTGAAGAAATTCCATATGAAGCTATTGTTGAGTGCATAGAAACTGCTAATACTAAAATTAAATCAGTTATGTTAGAAGAACCTATTCTTTATACTCGTTTTGCAACAGCTGATGGTAGTGAATACAGTGTTGCTTCTACAGCAACTGGTTTAGCTGGCAAAGCACTTTATAATAAATTGGCTTTAAGAAATATTTTAGCAGGACGTATTGAGTTATTTAACTATGATACCAATTTTATAAACGAATTAGGTGAAGCTGCTTATACAGGGTTTGGTACCTATAATGATGTTACACAGATTACAACTTCATGTACATTAAAAGCGAATGAATATTTAAGGTCAAATGAAATTTTAAAACTTAGAGCTCCGAATTTTAAAACTATTACTCCGTATGCTGCATATATTAACTACTTTTTAAAGCTTAATACCAGTAGTCAAAATACAGTAGTTCCAGCACGTTTTATTAGTTTACAAAATATCTGGTTTAAGCGTATTACTCCAGATACTCCAGCATCAAAGGACTCACCATATCCTCCATATTTTGCAACAATGTTCTTTAAAGCCGCAATTGCCGGTAAATATATTGTTGAAAATTCACAAGGTATAGATTCGACTGTTGATAATGCTATTTTATGTACTCGATATTATGCTGATGATGATAAGGATACTAATGTAACTGCAGAGGTTATCTCTACAGTTGTACAGCAAAGAGGCTGCTGGTACGTACCAGCGCCAGGCGGTGATGTAGATGCAGACCCACCAGAATTAAGTGCGGATGATGTTTTTACATATGAGTTTATTACTACTCCACGAAATACTTATAGGGCTGGTTACTATTACTATGCACCGCTTAGAAACAGTGATGAAACGTTCGCAGTATTAAATGCTACTATTAAACTTATTAATGAATATAAACCGGCTGATCCTGAAAAGCCTGCTGACCGTTATTGGTCTCACGTTAAGGGCTTTTATAAAATGCTCGCACCAGATCTATCAAGAGCACCTGGATATCTAATCAATGAAGATAAATATAAATTTGTTTTATGCAAAACTACACTAAAAGGTGGTAATGCTAGCGCATTTAATACTTATTATATACCAGACCCTTGGAATGGCACTGATAATCATGAACTACTGGCAACAGGCTGGGATGACGCTGTTTCTGGAGAAGATGGAGTCTCCAGAACACCTCTTGGTATCAGCGCCGAGCTAGATCATATACAAGCCGGTGAAGAATATCAATTAAAAACTGACGAGTATTTGTTTATCAACTATACACCTGCAAGTACTACAGATTCTTCTGAGCAGACTGCTTCTGCGGCTTCAGCACTTCCAATTAACAAAGTGTATGGGCCTGGTACAATTATAAAGCCAAATGATGCAACTACTTTGTATGACTCTAATGAAATGCATAATTTAATGGGTACTGCTTGGCGTAAAGTTTCTGGTTTTGATTTTACTAAATATGCAACTACTGTTGACCCGTTTGATGGTATGTACAGTTTAGGACCTAACGAACAAATTGATATTAGAGATTTTGTAGAAGTTAATTTAAACGATAATATTATGTATTTATACTGGATACTTAATAAAGACCGTGAGATAAATATAGATCCTGAAGCTAACTCGGGTGTGAAATCTCAAGCATTTACACTAGAAGACGGTGAATATATTTTTTATACTGATAAAAATAAACTTGAAATGTCTTATTATGGCTCTGGTACTGAAGTTATTTTTATTAGTGAATATAAGACTAAATTTATATTTAATAAAGATAATACTCGTGTAAATTTTGAAAAAATTATTACTGATGGTCTTGCTGCAATTCCTTGGAGAGCCTTTAATTTTACTGCAGATAAATATTTTATAAAACTTCGTGAATATAAATATATTGTATTAGGCGAAGGGGACAGACTAATCATAGGTGATAGTACTGATACATATGATTCTGATTCTTGGAAAGCACTTACTAATCAAGAAAGTGTTAAATATGAAATAGCAGGAGCAGAATCCACGCTTCCTAAAATTAGAGTAAAACGTTCAAAAACTGAACAGGCACTAGGTGAAGATGCCGGCGCAGATATCTGTTGGGAAGTTAAAAGTTGTTTAGAATTAAGTACTGGACCAGATAAGGCTCAAATTTTACACCCCGATAATAAAATTATGGTTAGTTATAGTAATGGTGGCACTACTGACACAGTAGAGATAACACCTGACCCTAATGAAGTTGGTGAGTTAGCCATTAAGACTAATATACCTTGTCAATTTGCTGGAGGCACAATTCCTGCAGATCAAATCACAAGTAATTATAATATGACTTTATCATTAAAAGCTATAGCAGACCGTCCAGTGTCTACTGTAGTATCTACTGCCGAACTTGATAGTATTACTTTAAGTGATATGACTAAGGTAAAACGCTTTAAGTCTGAAATAGCAATCGACGCGCCTATTACTATAGACGGTTCATGTTTTAGTAATAAACTTGCTCTTTATAACTTTAATACCATGTGGACATTAGTCAATAATGACCAATTTAGTATTAAACAAGGTGGCGTTCAACAAAATCCTTTAAATCCATATTATTCTTATATATCAGCACCAACAGTAGTGCCTGCAGGTCATTATAATATTATGATGGTTTATTACTTACCACCAGATGGTTTAATGTTAAGTGCTAATCATGATATTGGTGGTACGATGCATACTACTATTTTTGATGGTGCAGGCTTTAGATTTAAACCTACCCCAACTTCAGATGGTGTAGATAACGTAGATGAAGTAGGAGCTGATACAACTGGATCAAGAGTTAAGATCTTTAATAATTTACAGAATGAAAATTATTTAGCAAATTTACTTTCAGCTACATTAAATGAATCTTTTGAAAATTATTTTGCAGCATTGAAGTGGTGGGATTATCAAGATGTATCTACTACTTTGCCTGAGTCTGCTTACACAGCTTTTGGCGCAAAGCAGCTTTATACCGAAATTACCGATCCAGAAAATCCGGTTAATATACAGGCAACTTTCATAGACAATGTTTATTACTTACGCCCAGGTATAAATATACTGGTATATAAAGAAAGCGGTACTTTTGAGTTCTTTACAGATGCTTCTGGTAATAGTTCACTATTCTTAGGTAATGTAGATTCTATTAATGTACCTGCTCACTCATTTGGTTTAAATGTAGCATTATTAGACTACCAATATCTAGGTAGCGTGGCAGCTGATAATGAGACATTACCATACTATAAAGAGATTCAATTACTACACGATATTTATAAAACAGATAAACAAAAGGAATTTTATTATAACTGTCCACTTCAGGCAGCCTCTGCTATTGATATTAATACTTTATTGGCTGACGATGATGCAGAAAAGCTTAGTAGTGCAAAGTTCTGGTATGATGTAAATAATATTAATAATAAATTTGTTATTTCTCAAATAGATGCTGAATATTTAAAAACTGGTATTACTATCGCAAAGGCATCTAAATTAAGATAATAGGAGGATTTTTTAAATGATTAAGCTACAAAATAATACTCCTAAAGTCTATTATGAGCGTTCTAGAGACTTCCAATTTATTGGACGTCTCTATGACGTTGTTTTAAATTCAGTTAAAACTAATGCTGATATTATCTCATATGGTATTCCTTATAGTGATTTTAGTCCTGAAAGCTTTTTAGAGCTGTTAGCTAGAACTCTTGGTTTTAAGCCTAAGCATAATTATTCAAGAAATCAGTTATTAGCTATATGTAATATATTTTCAGCAGTTGTCAGAAATAAAGGTAATATTAAAGCTGTTCAGCTAATTGGTGAAGCAATTCTAAAAGTAGAAGGCGTAGTTGGTAATATTTTATGTCTAATGAAATATGACGCGGAAAATCAAAAAGATTTACCAGTTTTAAGAATAATTGTACCAGATAAACTTGCAGAAATTGCTTTATTTTACGACCTTTTAGAATATGTAGTACCCGCAGGATGTGCTTGTGATATAGTACGTGGTGAGATTGCAGACCCTATTTTAGCTACTACTGGAATTGGTACTGAAGATATTGTTAAATTTGTTACACGCAAAGATACCGAAAGTTATAAATTACTCGGAAATAAAATTGCTCAAATTAAACCATTTGATGCAAATACTAAAATTACAACTACATTCCCAATTATTACTAATGCAGACCAAGAAAAGGAATTACAGGATAACCATATAAATTCCGGCGTGGTTTGGCGTAGAGGTAATTCTTATAAATACAAAACAAAATGAGGTAATTAAAAGCATATGAATGAAACAAAATTAAGTTACTCTGGTCAAGTGAAAATTACTTTAAAACAAGGTGACCAAGTATTATCAATAAAAAACTATAAAAATTCAGGTGCTGCTGCATTGTTTAGATTTATTGGCTATTGTTTGGCTGGTAATTATACGCTTGCTAGTAGATTACGTCCTTTTAAAATTAAGTTGTTACAGGCACATGGCGATGCAGCAACTACACCAAATGCTAATACAACATATGATGAACGTTCAATATTTATTGACCTAGCATCAGCCCCTGAAATTATTAACAGTGCTACAAACTGTCAGGTTAAATTAAGTTTTATTTTTCCAATAGCTAATGTAAGTGGTTCTGGTGCAAATATAATTGCACTATATGGTGCTGATGTAAATGATATAGAGAATTTTAGTGCTTATTATCGTTTAACAAAACCTAAACAAGATAGTGATGGCGAAATAGAGTGGGATCCTATTATAATACGACCAGAAGATAAAGAAGAAAATAAAGTGTTCGCAGTAGAGTGGACAATGACTATTTCTAATAAATAAATGAGGTACTTATATGAATGAAGAATTAGAAACCATTTTATATAAAGTCGGTACAAACCGCTATTATGTAAAAAGTAATTGTATTAAAGCATATCCAGCATCTTGGCGTAATACAGAAGATGATATATGTTTTAATCCAGAGTCTGTTTTAAATACTGAATATAATAATATTCATGTAGCCGGCGGAGTAAAAAACTTATTGGATGTTAAAGAATGTCATATTAGCGAAGTAAGTAGCACTGAAAATATGTATTCTTTTAAATGCTTTATTGAAGGTTATTCTTTTGAAGTTTATGGCTTAACATTAAATAAAGATATTAATAATTTATATTTAGGTATTCGTACAATCTCACAGGCAGTTGGAGACACAAGCTTAGATATAACAAGGGTTTTGGCTCCTTATATTGATCCAGAGCTCAGCGCTCCAGAATGTCTAGATAAACCATTTAAATATGATGATGATAAGGCTTGCTATGTAGAAGATAGTGAAGCAGCTACTGTTGAATACTTATTTAGAGGTTTAGTATTTTCAACAGAACCTATTGATACAGCTGCGGCAAATGCAAAATATTTAAATAACTATTTCTACACCATACAAGTTTTAAAAGATGGTGAATGGAATAATACTCTTGTTTGGCCAAACGTAAAAGCTGGAGATGCTAACAACTACACCTCAGTATTATTAGGTGATACTGACAACACTCTTATCGCACCAAATGACGGTATGATAGCTGCTGGCCGTTATAATAGTTATACCCCAGCATCGGAGACTGGTGAATCAACTATTTTTGCAGTTGGTTTAGGTGATAGTACTAATGCTCGTCGTAATGCTTTTGAAGTTTATGGTCATGCTACAAAAGATAACGAAATTGAACCTGACATTCCTTTTGAAACCGGAATTAAGAGCGGTCCTTTTAAAGTAACATATAACGGTGAGCTTGAGGCTGGACAGTTAAATGCCGCAGTATCGGGTGTTTATACTCTTAATGAGGGTATTGAAGTAGCACCAACAGGTTCACATATTATAATTAATAAAAATCTTAATAAAGGATCAAATATTGGTCTACACTCTTACGGACATGTAAATGTGATAGGCTCTCATTTATACTTTAAAGATACTGATGCCGCAAAGGAAACCCCACGTACGATTGCAGACTTTTATGTAGATAATTTAATAAACGGTTCTACTGTAGTTGACCGTGGCTTATTTATGACAGGTATTGGCGATATAAATCAAGGTGCTTTTGTATTTAGACCTGGAGCTGTTGAAAATAGCTTCACTTTAAAGAGTATTAATAACGAAAGTATTACTTTAGACGCTTCTTGTTCAGAGATAGTAATTAAAAATCAAAATAATTTAACACTAAAAGATGCTGAATTACGTAATATTAACGAAATTAAAAACTTAGATGCTGGCTTTTGGGTAAATAATAAACTTCGTTTTAAAGATGACTCTATTGAGTTTAAAGACTTAGACTATTTAAAATTTAATGAAATTCTAGGTGACGGCAGTATAATTCCTAGATGTGCCTTACATAGAAAGGCAAATGGTGTTGGTCAAATCTTAGAGTTCACTGATGTAAATATAGTTGGAGGTAAGAAGTTAGGAGCACACATTAGCGGCGTCGCGGGAATATTTAGAACACAAGTTGATGCTAAGTCTACCTCTACCAATTATGAGACCTTTACGGGTGCTGGAATTAAATTTGCCTCTGATAAAAAAGCCACCACAGTTATTGGTGACTTAGAAGTTACTGGTAATGTAAAATTTGGTACTATGGACGTTGGAGATACTAATAATACTCTCATAACTACTATTATAGACGCTTTATATCCAATAGGTAGTATTTATATAACTATGAATGATGCGGTACCTCCTGCATTCACTGCTAATAATATGACATGGGAACAAATAGCCCAAGGTAGAACTCTTATTGGAGTTGGTACTGGGATATTTAATAAAGTTAATAATCCAGGTGGTCAATATAATTCTCAGCTTATTAAGCACACGCATGAGCTAAAAGAGCTTTCTACTACTATACAAACTACCAATGCACAATGGAATGAAAAATTACCGACTAAAACAACAAATGTAAGTGCTGACTTTGAACGTACGGAAGGTAAGGGATTAGCAAAAGACACGACTTCTAATAATGGACAATATAAGTTATTAACGGCTGCAGCAGCAAGCTACCGACATGTGACAAGCTTTACAAGTACACATAATCATGGTGGATATACTGAACACAATATCGCAAAACATGCACATCCAATATTAAGATCAGATGGTGGTACTGGCAGTTTTACTGGTGTTGAGCTTAATTCAGGTGACTCTCCTTGGAATGTTCACTGGGGTGAACAAAATAGCAACAATTGCACTAAAACTGACTGGATTGTAGCACCTTCTGATGCTGATGGAATATACGGTGGCCAACATGGCCTTGGATCTAGTACTTGGCACAATCATGGTATTCCTAATACTAATGAAACACATAAGCATGAAATACCGGTACATTGGCACCATGGTACTGTGAGTTTTATAGATAAATCTACTGATGAAACTGGTAACTTAGATGCAGCAAACGCTGATTATACAAATCTTCCTCCATATTTAACTTGTTATATTTGGAAGCGTACAAAATAAATTATTAATTTACTAGATTAATAATTAGCTAAATTAAATAGACGAGAGTCGGAAGGTAAATGTATATAGTTTGCCTTCCGATTTAGTTTATATTGAGTACACAAGAAAGAGGTTTGTGGGGTTTTTACTTCAAAAATAAGATGGAATTTGTAGAATTTTTAAAGAGCTGGGGAGTTCCTGCTGGTATTGTAACCGGAATACTTATCTTCATTGCTTTACTTAACTTTATTTATTTTTTAATGGACAAGGGTGGCAAGACTGTTACTGGTTTCCTTAATATTTATAAATGGTGGAAGGAAAGAAAACAACAAAAGAAAGACTTAAATGATTTCTTAAAAGAAATTAAAGGTCACTACTGTCCGGAAAATATTAAAAAAAGAAATGATTGGATGGACTGGGTAAACGAGCGTGCTACCAAATATGATAGTGCTGTTGATGATCTCAAAGCTCTTGAGTCAGTTTTCCAAGTAAATAATAAGCTTACAGAAGATATGTATATTCAAAACTGTAGAACAATTATTATTGATTTTGCACATAAAGTAAGAAATCCAGAATATATAGCCTCAGAAGAGGAATATAGACGTGTATTTAATGTACACGAAGAGTATGAGCATTTTAATGCAACTCATAATAGAACAAACGGTGAGACAGACCGTGCAATGAAAGTAATTAATAGACGTTACCAATGGTGTATGGATAACCAGGGCTTTTTGGAAGATGTTAGACAAGACCTCTTTGTGGACGACGATGATTTATAATTAAAAAATTTATATAGAAGGGACTTAAATTATGCCAGAGATTATTATCACAATTATAATGGCTATAGTTGGCGTGGCTGGTGCTATTGCTGCTTACTATATGCACATTAAAAAGAAGATTGAAAACACTGCTTTGGATGCCATCAATACTGCGGAAGATATGGACGCAGTTGGTGCAGAAAAGTTTAAAGAGGCTGTTGATATTGTAGTAGAAATTATTCCAGCAGTAGCAAAGCCTTTTATTCCAAGATCGGTTGTTGAAACAATTGTTCAAAAAGTATTTGATAAGGTTGCTGACTTTGCTAAAAAGCAAGTAACAGAAAAAAAGGAGAACGCTGATGAGTAAGAGAATTATTACACCCAGTAACTATAGAAAAATTAGTTGTACAGATACTAACTGTCTTTGTGAATTTTCTTTTGACACTGAAGATATTATTGTTACAAAAAATGGTGATACCGTTACTAAAACTGTGACATGTCCAGTTTGTAAGCAAGTAATTACTATTACACAAGACATTCCAACGAGAGGTAATTAAATGACAGCTCTTTGGATTATTTTAGGCATTTTAGCTGCTTATATTATTATATCTATTCCAATTTATTTCTTAATGAAATATCTTTACGAGAAGAAGAAAGTTAAAGTTCTTCCTAATGTAAAGTATAAATGGCTATGGTATCTTATTCATTTTACTTGGGCACTTCCAATGACTTTATTTGGTTGTGTTGTTGCTCTTATACTAGTGTGCAGAGGCCATAAACCTAAGAAATTTGGTTGGTGTTGGTGTTTTGAACTTGACACTAGCTGGGGCTTAGAGATGGGTATTTTCTTTATTGGTAAGTCAAAGTCAACTAAGAAACACGAACATGGACATGCTATTCAAAATATTTATCTTGGTCCATTTGCAGTAACTTGTGTATCTATTCCTTCAGCGATTAGATTCTGGACAAGAGAACGTATTAAAAAGAAAAATCCTGAAATTAAGCTTAAACCCTATGACCAAGCTTGGTTTGAAGGTCAGGCAACAAAGTCTGGAAATGCTTTTATTAAGCAAATAGAAAGTAAATAATTAAAAAGGCTCTTCTGAAAGGAAGGGTCTTATTTTTATTAAATTTATTTGCTAAATTATACGATGACACTCGGAAAGGAGATTACATATGCAAAAGATAGATACAATTAGATTAAGAGTTGCTGTTGGTATTTTAGGTTTATTACTTCCTTGGATAGTAGTTCCACTTGTTGGACAGTTTCCACCTTCAATTTCAGCAACTTGGTATACAGTAGCTTGCACACCTTTTATGATAATTTTAGGTGCAGCATCAATACTTTTGATGTGTTATAAAGGCTACGAAAAAGTAGATGATATTATAAATACTGCAACAGGAATTGCTGGTTTAGGTATTTGTTTATTTCCTTGTAGTTTTATAGAAAAAGATGGAACAAATTACTTAGCAGGTATGGCTGATACTATTACTCGTTATGCTTATGATATTGATAAGTATCAATTAGTTGGACCTTTCAGAGTTCCAATGAATATTAGTAATATTATTCACGCAGTTTGCGCTGTGATTTTCTTTGGCTTACTTGCTTACAATTCTATATTCTTATTCACTAAATCAAAAGGTGAAATGACAAGAAATAAGAAAATTAGAAATATTATTTATAGAGTTTGTGGAGTTGGTATGGTAGCATCTTTCTTGATTCTACTACTTCCAGACTTCTA
>JAEIGA010007546.1_pt1 | contig 16492 bp, 13 predicted proteins | sample 9270691 | NCBI WGS metagenome assembly JAEIGA01 (sample SAMN17057246, study PRJNA624740) | gut metagenome | biome: biome; isolation source: fecal sample | host: Bos grunniens | place: China: Xizang | collected 2019
GCAAAAATATCTGACTTGTCAGTTCTTTCTTTATCAGTTCCCTATCCACGGGAGGTATTACGTAGTTCAAATCCATAGTATCTATATTTTAAATTCCAAATCAGGATTTTCTTTCAATTTATATACATGCTCACGCACCAATGCAGCCCATTGCGAAGCGGTACGCCTATCGTCGAAAGAGGTATAAGGTATTGGTTTTCCAAACACCAGGCGTATAGCCTTGCCTCGTTGCCTAAACATCTCATCGGGCAGTAGTGCCATCTCAATGTTAAACTTTATACCTATTTTCTTCCGCAAGTTGGCAATGTTGTAAAAACGGTTGGTATTTTTGGCATCTACATATACCGGAGTTATATCGCGGTGATATTGAACAGCTTTCTTTATAAAAGTTTTTTTCCATTCAAGGTCTTTTATCTCTCCGTTTTTCTTCCTCGAACATAAGCCTGCCGGAAAATACAGCAAAGCATTGTTTTCCTTAAAAGCCTCTTCCAAAGCATTGAGGTTCGACGAGTTTCGCCCAACCTTGTTGATGGGAATGAAATTCTCCCTCAATCCCGGAAGGTAAAGCAGAAAGTCGTTGACCGGAAATAGTATATCCCTCCTCACCTTGCCTATCTCGTTTATCAACGCCATACCGTCAACACCTCCAAGGGGGTGGTTGCCCACCAAAAGTGGATTGGCAGTTTGAGGAATATTGCCGGGGTTTACCACCTCAATACGTACCGACAATGCTTTCGTTAAAACAGCCTCGGTAAAATCGGGTCCAAACTTATCACGATAAAGGTAAAGATAATGATTTATCTCGTCAACATGCAATAATTTCTTGAGCCAACGCATCAAAAAACGCGGTATTTTCTTCTGCAGTGACGGACTTTTACTTGCAATAACCTTATCTAAATCAATAAAATTAGGTGTTATTTCTATATGTTCAGTTTTAGTATCTTTCATTTGTTACCTTATGTACAAATTAATTTGCAAAAATACGAAAATATCTCCGATTACGCAAATGCTACAGCCCAACAAGCTCTGAAAACATAACATATTTCGACAAAAAAACATACTATCCACAACCCAACCAACTTTAATACACCTAGTTACAGCATTACCCCCCCTTTTTTCTTCCTGTTATGCAAAAATATTCCTTTCTTTTTCAAAATAATTCTGCATCTTTGCAAATCCGAGACAAACAAGATATGTACAAAACAAACATAAGGCAATTTCTAAATTTGCTCTGCAAGTGATTTGCAGAATCTTTAGAAGTTGCCATCTTATTCATACCCTATCATCAATCGTTTCACAATAGGGTGTAATTGGAATAATGGTATACCATCAATTTCGGGGCGGTATATAGCCCCGAAATTACATCGTGATGTAGATAAATTTTCCTCCCGATGTAGTTCGAACTCCATCGAGGATGTAGATAAATTTTTCTCGTGAGGGAAAAAATATTTACTTCTCTGGCTTATTTTAATATCTATCTCAAAATAAATGTGTAACTTTGCACCTTGAAAAATATGTAGATAATGAAACGGATTACGATACACAACCTTTTAAAGCTATTACTGCCATTACTATTGATAATCGGTGGTAAGCAGTGTTGTGCCGATACCGTTTCTATTTCTTTCCACTTCTACCATGGCGACTATCTTGGCAGTGCCTCGTGGATAACCGACGGCAATGGCACCCCTGTGCAACATCTGCAATATATGCCGTATGGCGAACCATTTGTAAATGAGAGAATAAGTTCTTCTTCTTACGAAGAGAGATATACGTTTACAGGGAAAGAAAGAGACTCAGAAACAGGCTTTTCCTACTTCGGAGCTAGGTATTGTGATTCGGATTTGATGACGGGGTGGCTTAGTCTGGATCCGCAATCCGATAAGTTTCCTAATATATCTCCATACAATTATTGCAATTGGAATCCTATAAAACTTAAAGACCAAGATGGAGAAGCTCCTGTAAAAGCATTTGTAACAGCTGCTAAAATTGTAAAGAAGACCTATAATATTTATAAAAAGACAGGCAAACTAACAGCAAGTTCTCTAAAGAAAGTAGGATTAGATGAACTAATAGGTATAGCAAATGATATAAATACGATATTTAGTGGAGATGCTTCTTTAACGGATAGAATGGCAGCCGGTGTTGATTTATTTGTTGGTACGGAATTGAATAATGGCAAAAATAATATTGTATCAACATTAGGAAAAAAGAAGGGTAGTTTATCAGAAACGAAAAGTGCACTTTCTAAAGTTAAGAAAAAACTTAATATAGAGAACACATCGTCATTGCCAAAAGGAAAAGGTAAGTTTGGAAGCCCTATGAGGGGTGATGCAAAAAAAGGATATCGTTTAGATCCATCTCATCCAAATGCTGAACCTGGAAGTGGGGAGGAATATCCTCATATTAATTATTGGGATTATACAGAAAAGAAACGTTCATTGGGTGGAATAAAAGGAGTTGAACCTATAAAAAAATAAAAATGGAAGAATTTAAGATTGATTTGTTTGAAGATAAAACAGGAATAAAGTTTCCGAAATTTTATACGCTATCTAAATATGAGTGTGAATTTTATTACAATAAATTTTGTAATATATTCAAATATAAGAAAGAAAACAATGAAAATTCTATATTTGAACACATACAAAACCATGGTTTTTTTTTCCCGTGCAATGCAACATCTGACGCGTTTTCGGTGCGATTATTAATGGATAAAACTATTGAATATGTGTATGTTGTTTGGGATGAATTTCAAACAATTGATAGGTTTATATTTGATGATATTAATAACTATTTTAATGACATCTGGTATTCTATTACAGATGATATTTTAATGTTTAACGAAGACTTAAAAATAATATTTCTTATAAGACACGATGGTGTCATATTCTATAATGTTTCAGATTGTAATATAAACCTTCACAACTGTTATTAATGGTGTTTGATTTAGAACTTGATGAAATTTCAACTACATCGAGGTAAAAAAAACATACAAAAAATTAGAACTAAACATGACTATATCGAAATAAATATGTACTTTTGCAAACAGAAAAACATATAAAATATGAGACGTATTAGTGTACATAGCCTTTTAAAAATAATACTACCATTGCTATTGATATTTGGGAGTAAGCAGTGTTATGCCGATACCGTTTCGATACCTTTACGCTACTATCATAGCGACCATCTTGGCAGTGCCTCGTGGATAACCGACAGCAATGGCACCCCTGTGCAACACCTGCAATATATGCCGTATGGCGAACCATTTGTAAATGAGAGAACATCTTCCTACGAAGAGAGATATACGTTTACCGGGAAAACTTGTTCTCCGCTTTTGTATTATACTATACTAACCGCACAAATTCCTAACGGAAACGCTATCGCAAAAACAACATAAAACATCCATACAATAATTCAAGACGAAACGTTTAATTAATTAATGTTTCAGTTCTGTATCAAATAGCATAACTTGAAAGTTTTTAGCCATAAAATAGGCAAAACCGGGAATATTTATGTAACTTTGCAATCTATTATATGCACCATCAAATGCTATAAATGAAACACAAAAATACTACAATACAGAAATTTACATATACTATATAGATACAAAGAAAAATTAATAAAACATAGAGAACAATGAAAAAATTAAACATCTTTTTTGCCGTATTGGCAACAACCGTTATTGCCGGATGTGGCAACAATGTAAAACAAGAAGAGGCTAAAACCACTGAACCTCAAGCATCGGTGGTGTATATGACTACCGATATTTCACCCGAAGGCCTTGTAAAAATATACAACGCCCTTGGTGCTACACCACAAGGCAAAGTGGCAGTAAAAATAAGCACCGGCGAACCGGGAGGTAACAACTACCTTAAACCTGAACTTATCAAGGATTTGGTAGCAACGGTAAACGGAACTATTGTTGAGTGCAACACAGCCTACGCCGGCCGCCGCAATACATCGGAAGAGCACTGGAAAGCTGTGAAAGAACACGGATTTTTGGATATAGCTCCCTTCGACCTTTTGGACGAAGAGGCCGAAATAAATATTCCGGTAAGCGACACCACTCATATCAAATACAATATTGTTGGAAAAAACATCGAGAAATATGATTTTATGGTAAACCTTGCACACTTTAAAGGTCATGCCATGGGCGGTTTTGGCGGTGTATTGAAAAACCAATCCATAGGTTTGGCATCGTCCAATGGCAAAGCCTACATACACACTGCCGGCAAAACAGCCGACAAAGACTCGATATGGCAATATGTGAAACAAACCGAACAAGACCACTTCATAGAATCTATGGCTGCAGCTGCCAAATCGATTCACGACTACTTCGACGGAAAAATCATATACATCAACGTGATGAACAACCTATCGGTTGACTGCGACTGCAGCTCGCATCCGGCCGACCCCGAGATGAAAGATGTGGGAATACTGGCTTCGACCGACCCCGTGGCATTGGACCAAGCATGTGTGGACCTAATATTTAAATATCCTTCGACCGACGAGGATAATGCACAACCACTTATCAACCGTATAAACGAGAAACACGGAATACACATAATAGACCACGCCGAAAAGATAGGCTTGGGAACTAAAAAATACGAACTAGTAAGTATCGACTAACCGATTGTAATAATTTTATATCCCAACTCTGCCCACCAACAATGGGCAGGGTTTTATTTTTATGACACGGAAAAGACCTACAACAATGGCACGAAGAAGAATATTTATACTGCTGATATGGATGTGTATATGTGGCACAACCCTATCACAATCCCTTGCCGACAGCATACGCACAGCGGTAAACCACCAGCTGAAGCATTATCCGGCAAGCACATTGCAAGATATTTATAAAAACTTCTTCCAAGACCGCCTTGGGCCGGGGCACCTGCTGACCGACACCGCCAAGGCCGGACTACGCCTACGCGAAGAACTACTACACCCCTACCCCACCACCAAATACTACGAGCCGATAGGCTACACCCACAACTACTACCGTGTGGACCTGGCTGTGGTATGGGACAGCATTGTAAGCTACACCCAACTAATGGAGGCTTTCACGAAAAGTGCACAGGCCATAACATTTGATGATGTGGAAAGATGGAAAGAAGAATGGCAAACCATTGAAAAGGTAATATCCGAAATGAACCTAGACCTTGCCGGCTACACTGCCGACAAAGCTGCCATAAACAATATGCTGAGTCAAGGCAAATACATGATGCGCCACAGCAAAACATTCAACAACAGCTATCACCCCCACTACCGAATAATAGAAAAACACATATTCGAGCAACTACTACTGCCCGCCATTGAACAAAAAACATCAAAATAAAAAAACTGCTACCATGAAGTTTCTTTTGCTTACACCCCCGCTCACACAACTAAATACTCCCTACCCTGCCACCACCGTGCTTAAGGGTTTCCTTGAAAGTCACGGCCACACAGTAGCACAGGCCGACCTAGGGATAGAACTGATACTGAAGATATTTAGCCGCGACTGCCTTGCAGAGATATTCTCACTGCCCATACCCAAGGAGAGCTACCGCAACAAAGGAGTACGACGGGTGTATGCCGAAAAGGAACGCTACATAAGCTGTGTTGATGCCGTAATACGATTTTTACAAGGCAAAGACAACACTCTGGCACCACGCATTGCCAACCACACACTATTGCCCGAAGGTCCACGGTTCGACAGCCTTGCCGATATGGAATGGGCGTTTGGCACCTCGGGCACCGACGACAAAGCCCGCTACCTGGCCACACTATTTGTCGAAGACATTGCCGACTATATCAGACAGACTTCGTCGCCATACTTCGACCTTATACGCTATGCTGAACACTTGGCAGCATACGCCCCTGAATTTGACGAGATGGAGGCTGCACTGAAAGGCAAACGTTCCATCACCGACAACCTACTACTGAAGCTATTGCAACAACACATCGATGCCGAACAGCCGGCCACAGTAGGCTTGGCTGTGCCATTCCCGGGATGCCTATACGCAGCACTGCTGTGCGGAAAATGGATAAAAGACAACCGACCCAACATCAAGGTGGTGATAGGCGGAGGTTTTGCCAACACCGAATGGCGGAACCTGAGCGAAAGACGCCTATTTGAGTACACCGACTTTGTTACCCTCGACGATGGCGAACTAGCACTGCTACGGCTGGCCGAATACATAGAGGGCAAAACTGCTGCCAACAAGCTGATACGTACATACTACATTGCCGCCGATGGCACCTTAGGCTACAGCGGAAACGACAGCGAGAACCTGCCTTTCAGCCAAACAGGCTGCCCAAACTTTGACGGCCTACAGATGGACAACTACATATCGCTTGCCGAGATGACCAACCCAATGCACCGCCTATGGAGCAATGGCAAATGGAACAAAATGATGCTGAGCCACGGATGCTACTGGGCAAAATGTGCATTCTGCGACACCTGCCTCGACTACATAGGCCGCTACGACGCACCCGCTGCCGCATTGGCTGCCGACAGAATGGAGGCCATAATGGCACAGACCGGCCAAAGCGGATTCCACTTTGTGGACGAAGCCATGGCACCACAGCTGCTACGAAACCTAAGCACCGAGATAATAAACCGCAACCTCGCCCTATCATTTTGGGGCAACATAAGGTTTGAGAAAGCCTACACCGCCGACCTCTGCAACCTAATGGCCGACGCAGGCTGCATAGCAGTATCGGGGGGGCTGGAGGTAGCCTCCAACCGCCTGCTGAAGTTGATGAACAAAGGCGTAAGCATAGAGCAGACAGTGGCTGCCGCACGCAACCTTACCAATGCCGGAATAATGGTACATACATACCTTATGTATGGCTTCCCCACCGAAACGTTGCAGGAAACCATCAACGCCCTAGAAGTGGTACGACGTATGTTTGCCGAAGGAATAGTGCAGTCTGCCTTTTGGCACCGCTATGCCATGACAGCCCACAGCCCTTCGGGCAAAGAGCCGGAAAAATACGGCACCAAACGCACATCGCTTACACCAAACCCATTCTGCAACAACGAGGTAGATTTCGACTACCAATTCGACTACGACATCGAAGCCGTGGGCGAAGGACTACGATTTGCAACCTACAACTATATGAACGGCCTATGCCTTGACCGCCCACTGTGGAAGTGGTTTGCAATAAAAGTGCCACGACCAACAATATAACTAAGAAGCAAAAATTAAATAAATAGTCTATAAAAACATTCACGGTCGTATGCAAAAGCATACGACCGTGGTTGATATTAGTATAGGAAGTTGTTGTAGGGATATCTTACGGCGTGTATTCGTTTTATCTCTTCGTACATCAAGTTGCGGAGCTGCTCGATGTTGATTTTCTTTCCGGCCGAGATAAAGAGGGTATGATCGCTGTTCTTGGCCATCCAATGGTTTTGGAGCATTTCCAACGAGAAGTTGTCTTTGGTCATAGGCGTAAGGTCGTCGGGTTCCTTCTCGGTATAGGTGTAAGCATCAATCTTGTTGAACACAAGAATAGTCGGCTTGGCTATAGCGTCTATCTCCTGTAGGGTTTTGTTCACCTCGTTTATCTGCTCCTCGTAGTCGCGGTGCGAGATATCCACCACATGTATCAGCAAGTCGGCCTCGCGAACCTCGTCCAAGGTTGATTTGAAACTCTCCACCAATCCATGTGGCAACTTGCGTATAAAGCCAACGGTGTCGGTAAGCAAGAACGGCAGGTTCTCTATCACCACCTTTCGCACCGTGGTATCGAGGGTTGCAAATAGCTTGTTCTCGGCAAACACGTCGCTCTTGCTCAGCAGGTTCATCAAGGTAGATTTGCCCACATTGGTGTATCCCACCAAAGCCACACGCACCAAACTTTCGCGGTTTTTGCGTTGTAGTACCTTCTGCTTGTCGATAGAGCGAAGCTTTTCTTTCAGCAGCGAAATCTTGTCGAGTATGATACGGCGGTCGGTCTCTATCTGTGTTTCGCCGGGTCCACGCATACCAATACCACCACGCTGCCGCTCGAGGTGTGTCCACAAACGTGTAAGGCGTGGCAACATATATTGGTATTGAGCCAGCTCTACCTGAGTTTTGGCAATAGAAGTCCTCGCTCTTTTGGCAAATATGTCTAATATCAGCGTTGTACGGTCGAGGATTCGGCGGTTTAGTTCACGCTCAAGGTTTCGCAGTTGCGAAGGTGTAAGTTCGTCGTCAACCACCACAAGGTCTATGTTTTCGGCCTCTATGTATTCGTGTATCTCCTCCATCTTACCCTTACCTACGTAGGTACGTTTGTCGGGGTGGTCCAGCTTTTGGATAAATGTCTTCACAGGTATTCCGCCGGCGGTGTCTAGCAGGAAAGCCAACTCACTAAGGTATTCTTCGGTACGCTCCATAGTCATATTGGACGAGCATACGCTTACAAGCACAGCCCTTTCGGGCATCTTTTTTGTTTCTATCATATTATATATTATAGAGCGACCGCAGTGTGGCTACACTACGGGGCAGCGTTAAGTAAGCACCTATACTGCCCTGCGGTGTATCAGTTCCGTGGTCGCTCAGCAACTAACTCCTTATTTTTGCACCCAAGCGTGCTTCGAAATTCTTTTGCAGCTTGGCCATTATCGATTCTATTTGTTTGTCCGACAAAGTTTTTTCCTTATCTTGAAGTACAAAACTTACTGCGTACGATTTCTTACCAGCCTCTATGCGGTCGCCTTCATACACGTCGAATAATCCCACCTTCTTCAGTAGTTTTTTCTCTGTTTCGTAGGCTATCTTTTCAATAGCTTCGAATGTTACGTTTTTGTCTATCACCAAAGCCAGGTCGCGACGCACTTCGGGGTTTTTGGCAATCTCGGCAAAGGTTACTTCTTGAGTTGGAATACTCTTCAACAGCAAGTCCCAGTTGATGTCGGCGTAATACACGTCTTGCTTGCAGTCCATGCGTTTGAGGGTAGGCTTAGCCAAGCGTCCGAGCGAAACTATAACCTTCTTGCTATCCTTAAACACTAGGTCCAAACCTTCGGCGAAGTACTTCGCTTTGGCCGGCTCGGCCACAATGCGACCCATGTTTACCCGCAAACGGCGAAGAATATTCACCACGTGGGCTTTCAAGAAGTAGAAATCGACCGGTTGCGAAGGCAGCTTCCAGCTTTCGGCAGTTTCAGCTCCGGTCATAAACAAGGACAGGTGGCGTTCTTCGAAGTAGCGCTTCGTAACGTCACCGTTGTCGGCTTGTTCGGGGTTGTAACGGTAGTGTTTTCCAAACTCGAAAAGCTTCTGACTTTGTATCTTGTGGTTGATGTTGTAAACAATACACTCCATTCCGCTGTAAAGCAACGTTTGGCGAAGCACGTTCAGTTCCTTGCTCAAGGGGTTGAGCAGCACCACGTTGTTGGCAGCGTCAAAGTCGGCGTTGTTGTCGTAGTACTCGGCTTTGGTAAGCGAGTTGTTCATGATTTCGGTAAATCCGTTGTTGGCCAAATAGTCGCCCACAACGTTCTGTATCTTATTTGGGTTCGGCTTTTTGCTGTACGATAGGCAGCTGTTCAAAGTCTCGTCGAACGAGATATTGTTGTAGCCGTATATACGCATAATTTCTTCTATCACGTCGCATTGGCGTGTTACATCCACCTTGTTGGTAGGGATACGCAGGGTCATACCCTCGGCTGTTTCGGCTTCTACCCCTATATCCAGCATAGCCAAAATAAATTTGATGGTGGCTACCGGTATTTCCTTACCCATGAGGTCGAACATGCTGCGGTAGTCTATCTCCACTTTGGCACGCTCTATAGGCGAGGGATACACATCGATGATGTCGGAGCTGATGGTGCCTCCGGCCACTTCCTTGATAAGGAGGGCGGCACGCTTGAGGGCGTAGATGGTGATATTGGGGTCGCATCCGCGTTCGTAGCGGAACGAGGCGTCGGTTTTCAGCCCGTGGTGCTTGGAGGTTTTTCGAATGCTTACGGGGTTGAAATATGCGCTCTCCAAAAACACGTTGGTGGTGGCTTCGGTAACTCCCGAATCGCGACCGCCAAACACACCGGCTATGCACATACCTTCACGTTCGTTGCATATCATAAGCTCGTTGCCGTCGAGTTTGCGTTCCACACCGTCGAGGGTGGTAAACATGGTACCGGCGGGTAGTTTCTTTACCACCACCGTGCCGCCCTCAATCTTGTCGGCGTCGAAAGCGTGCATTGGCTGGCCTACCTCCATAAGCACAAAGTTGGTTATATCTACAATATTATTAATGGGGCGGATGCCAACGGTGCGTAGCTTGTTCTTGAGCCAGTCGGGCGATTCGGCTACCTTCACACCGGTGATGGTAACGCCTGAGTAGCGCGGGCAGTTGTCGGTATCCTCCACACGTACATTTATGGTGCGGTTGTTGTTGTCTTGCTTATAGGCTTCCACCGAAGGTATATCCAGCTTTAGGTTTCCGCCGTGCTGGGTGTTGTAGGCAGCCACCAGGTCGCGGCCCACGCCTATATGCGAGGTAGCGTCCGAACGGTTGGCGGTGATAGCCACTTCTATAGCATAGTCTTCTTCCACTCCGAAGTACTCTTTGGCAGGCATACCCACGGGAGCGTCGTCGGGCAGAACCATTATACCGTCGTGCGAGTGTCCTAGTCCAAGCTCGTCTTCGGCGCATATCATACCTTCCGACACCTTGCCACGAATTTTCGACTTCTTGATTTCGAAATACTCTGTTTCGGAAGTCCATATTTGAGTACCAATGGTAGCCACCACCACTTTCTGACCGGCAGCCACATTGGCGGCGCCGCAAACGATATCCAACAAGCGGTCGGCACCAACATCGACAGTGGTTACATGCAGGTGGTCCGAGTCGGGGTGGTCTTCGCAGGTTACTACCTAGCCTATCACCACGTGCTCCAAGCCGCCTTTGATGCTTTCTACTTTCTCTATTCCTTCGATTTCCAATCCGCTAAAAGTTAGCGTCGAGTCTATTTCACATGGGGTGAGACAACTCTTTACGTAGTCGTTCAGCCATTTGTAAGATACTATCATATATTTTCTATTATGCTACAAAATTCTTATTAACATGCGTTACAATATATTATAACCGATGTATAAAATCGGTACGAGGTGCAAAGATACGATTTTTATCGTTGCCCGTCAAGTGTTTTATCACCTTTTCCCCACTTGCATCCCCAGATGGCGAAAGCCAAAATAACCAGGTAGCAAGGCAAGGCTATCCAATAGGCTTGCTGTGTGCCCACGCTTTCGGCCAGTTTGCCATATGCCAGCGGTAGCAGTGCCCCTCCGGCTATGGACATGATGATGAGCGCCGAGGCCGTTTTAGTATGCGAGCCAAGGCCGTTGAGCGACAGGGGCCAGATGGAAGGCCACACCAGCGAGTTGGCCACTCCGAGCAGGGCTACAAAGAATACTGTGTAGGGTATCACCATGTCGATGACCGTGAATGTGGTCAGGTCGATAAAGGGGAAACTAAAGTATAAGTCGCGAGGCATAAGCACAGCTACCACGGTAAGCAATATTCCTAGAACCGAGCATCCCACCAACGCCTGCCGCTGGTTGATAAAGCGCGGAATCAGCACAACGCCTATAAAGTAGCCGACCACCATTGAGATTAGAGTAAGGCTGGTGAAGTATTTTGCCGACTCTTGCTCTACTCCCAACGACATGCCGTACTGTATTATGGTGTCGCCGGCAATCACTTCTACGCCGACGTAGAAAAACATTGCCACCACTCCAAACCACAGGTAGGGGTACTTGCGGATGCTTTTTTGGGCGGCCTCGCCCACTTCTTCCTCGTCTTTCACTTCGGGCAGGCGGGTGAAGCATACCAGAATGCCAAGCATGATAAGTATGGCCATCATTACGGTGTAGGGTGTTACGAGGCGCTGCGAAAGGGTGTCGAGCAGCAAGGCTTTATCCTCGGCCGAGGCTGCAGCGGATATTTCGGCCATCATAGGTTCGATGCCCGATAGCAGGATTGCGCCCAAGATGATAGGTGCCAACACACCGGCTGCCTTGTTGCAGATGCCCATTATGCTTATGCGTTTGGCGGCACTTTCGATGGGGCCTAGTATGGTTACATAGGGGTTGACGGCTGTTTGCATCAGTGCCAAGCCCGAGCCCAAGATGAACAGTGCCACTAGGAACAGCAGGTACGAACGCGAATATGCTGCGGGTATAAACAGGGCGGCACCTGCGGCCATTACGAAAAGCCCCACGGCTATACCGTTTTTGAAACCCGTTTTGCGTAGTATCCACGACGAGGGCAACGCCCATACAAAGTACGAGATGTAGAAGGCGAAGGTTACGAGGTAGGCTGTAAAGTCGCTCAGCTCGCACGCAACTTTGAGGAAGGGTATAAGCGTTCCGTTGAGCCACGTTACAAAGCCGAAGATGAAGTACAAAATGCCTATTATTACGAGTCCGAAAAGATAATTACGTTGCTTCATTTGTTGTATGTGTTTAGTGTTTTTTGTTTATCGTTACAGTCTTTTCCCAATCGGCGCCGCGAACGGTTATTTTGTAAGTGCCCTTGGGATACTTTGATATGTTGATTTTGCTGCCTTTCTTGTAGGCGGGTATTTTACGCATCAGCTTGGAGGCCGAACGTATCTCCACCTCGGCCGTTGTTCCGTCGAACGATATGGTTATGTATCCCTGTTCGAGGTAAGGCTTCACCGTTACCTTTCCTGTGGGTGCCGCTTTGGACGATGGGTTGTTGTTGTGGCCGGTGGCAATGGCGGGTTCGTCGGCAGGCTGTTCGGCATTGGCGGCTATGGCGGGGCGTGTGGCCACAAAGTCGCGTCCCAGTTCCAAGCCTGAAAGGTTGCTGATAGTTATGCTTGGTGGGTCAAATACCTTGCCTTGCACCTGCGGTGCTATGGCTATGGTGGCTCCGGCAGCCACGTCCATACGGTAGTAGCCTTTGGCGTTGGTGGTTACGATAGTCTGCCCTATTTTTACTTCCACTCCGGGCATACCCACCCCCTGCTCGTCGCGAACGCAGCCCATAACGGTGTGTCCGGCAAACGATACTATGCCGTAGAAGTCGGTGCCAAACCACTTGCAGTTCTTTTTATCCACGGTGATGTTCTTCACTTGGTCGATAGGCAGTCCGCTGTTGCCCTTGTCATACACCACCCAATTGGTGCCGTCGAAAGCAGCCACACCCTTTTCGGTGGTCAGCCACAGCACACCGTTTTTGTCCAGCGCCAGGTCGTTGACTTGGTTGCTGGGTATGTCGCTGTTGAGCGTGGTATATACCTGCCAGGTACGTCCGTCGTGCCTACACAGTCCGCCAAGGGTGGCAATCCATTTCACGTTGTTGGCGTCAACCACTATTGAGGGGATTATGTTGTCGGGCAGTTTCGAGTTTCGCTTGGTGTAGTTGTACCACGTGCGGCCGTCGAACACGGAGAGGCCTTCGTTGGTACCCACCCATTTCATATCATCTTTGTCGATAGCTACGCACAGCACAAAGTCGCTAAGCAGGTCCGAGTCCTTGGCGGTATATTTCTTCCACTCCTTTCCGTCGAAGTGCACCAAGCCTCCCAGCGTCACCCCTATCCACTTGTGGCCACGGGCATCGATGGCTATGTCGCGCACAAACTTCATTTTTAGGCGTTTTGTGTCGGCAGTATATTCTTCCCAGTGCACGCCGTCAAACTGTATCATACCATGGTCGTCGGTACCAATCCACAGGCGGTCGGCATTATCCATAGTCAGGCAGTTGACATATTGCCCCTTGAGTTTTTCGCTATACATGGAGTAGTCGGTCCAGGCCCTGCCTGCCAACTTACACATACCTGCGTTGGTGCCAATCCATTTGTTGCCACGGCTATCCACAGCCACAGCCAGCACCGTGTTGCCCACAATGTCGCTGTTTGAGGTGTTGTAAGTAGCCCATACTTGTGCCGCCAGTGGCAGGTGCAGCATCACCGCCGCGGCTATCATCAGTATCTTTTTCGTCATATCTATCATCTTTGAGCGGCAGCCCTTTTGGGGCACACCCACTTCTATACTTCACAGAAACGGCAATGGGGCAAAAATAGTATCTGACAGGGCAAAATGTTTGTCATATTTTTTTAATTTTTGGCCAAAAAGATATTAACACCTGCCTTGGGTCGAAATTTGTGGTGGCGGCGGTGGCGTATTATCGGTGGTCGGGAGGCAGCTGAAAATGGGTCGGGAGCGGTGTTTTTCGCACTCGGGTGCGAGACGATTCCGAGTCGGGTGCGGGCTGTGGTGGCACTCGGGTCAGGATTTGGCGGCACTCGGGTGCCAATCGGCCCGCAGTCGGGTGCCATTTTGGCGGCAGCCGCACAGCCTTGTGCCCCTACCCTTGCGGCAAACCAAAAAAGAGCGAATTTTGTGGCCGCCACACATAACAAAAAAAGCTTTTGCCCGTTTCTAATGACAATACAACACTAAACCGAGAACTATGGATAAGCTGACAATATTGTGGGCCGACGACGAGATAGACTTGCTGAAGCCCCATGTAATGTTTCTGGAAGACAAGGGGTACCGGGTGGTTACCGCTACGAGTGGCGATGAGGCGCTAGACGAGTTGAGCAAGGGCCGCACCGACCTGGTGTTCCTCGACGAGAACATGCCGGGCCTAAGCGGAATAGACACGCTGCCCGTTATCAAGAACCGCTACCCCAACCTGCCCGTGGTTATGATTACCAAAAGCGAGGAGGAGCACATAATGGATGAGGCGCTTGGCGGAAAAATTTCGGACTACCTGATTAAGCCCGTCAACCCGAACCAAATACTGCTTACAGTAAAGAAGCATACCGAGGGTAAACGGCTGGTGAGCCAAAAATCGACCCAGTCGTACCAGCAAAGCTTTCGCGAGATAAGCATGCAGCTTAGCGGTCGCATGGATGCCGAGGAGTGGGTGGAACTGTACAAAAAGCTGGTGTATTGGGACATTGAGCTGTCTAATACCGAAGACGAGAACATACACGAAATTCTTTACTCGCAAAAGGAGGAAGCCAACCGGCAGTTTTGCCGCTTTTTTGAAGCCAACTACGAGGATTGGCTCAACGGCCGAAAGGAGAAACCCCTCATGTCGCCAACGGTGCTGCGAGAGAAGCTGTTTCCGCTGCTGAAGGAGGACAGACCCACGTTCCTCATTGTTATAGACAACCTGCGTTTCGACCACTGGAAGGCCATGCAGCCGGTAATAGAAGAATACTTCCGCACCGACGACGAGGCCATATACTACAGCATACTGCCCACCACCACACAGTATGCTCGCAACGCCCTATTCTCGGGGCTTATGCCGGCCGAAATTCAGAAGAAATATCCACAATACTGGATAAACGAAGACCAGGAAGGCCATAAAAACCAGTACGAGAGCGAGCTGCTGGAAGAGTACCTAAAACGCTACGGATTACCCGCCAAACATTCGTACTACAAGGTGCTGAACGCACAATATGGCAAGAAGCTGATAGACCTAGTACCCAACATGATGAACAACAAGCTCAACGTGGTGGTCTATAACTTCATTGATATGCTTTCGCACGCACGCACGGAGCTGGACATCGTGCGTGAGCTGGCCGAAAACGAAACAGCCTATCGCTCGCTGGCTCTATCGTGGCTCGAACACTCGCCGCTGCTGGAGATGATAAAAACATTGGCCGACAAAAAGGTGAACCTAATCATAACCACCGACCACGGTTCGGTGCGTATAAACAACCCCATAAAGGTGAAGGGCGACAAAGATATATCGGTAAACCTGCGCTACAAGGTGGGCCGCCTACTGGACTACAACCCCAAGCAGGTATTCGAAGTCAAGGACGCAACAAAGATATTCCTGCCAAAACTTTACGTTACATCGCCCTATATCTTTGCCCGAACCAACGACTTCTTTGCTTACCCCAACAACTACAACCAATATGTGTCGTACTACATGAACACCTTCCAGCACGGAGGAATATCCATGGAAGAGAACCTGATACCCTTCATTACGCTTCGCAACAAATAACAGGCCGAACAACATATTACCCTCAACCGCAAACGTGCGATACCAATCGCACGTTTGTTCCTTTTTGCACACAAGGCAATTTTTTTTCCTACCAAACTATACAATATTTTCCACACAACGGCGTTTATGACAGCATTAAACTATAAATTTATTATAATATGAAAAACAAACTAATACTAGTTGCGGCAATATTAGCATTTGCCGCCGGTGCCAATGCACAAAACGCCGACGAGGCGAAAAACGTACTACGACTATGTCGCGAAAAATGCCAATCCATTAAAGGAGGACACTACGAGGTGGAAGAACAAACCAAATACATGACGGAGAAAGACACTATGACACTCCTCCTTTCATGCGACTACAAAAAAGTGCCCGAAGACACTGTGTTTGGAAAACTCTTCGCCGCCACCACGAAAGGTGACGGTTGGAGCGGTACCACTATCTATACGGGCAATGAGTACATTCTCTGCTACAATAACGAAGCAACAATCATGTCGTGTGATCGCTGGATCGACAA
>JAEIGA010007547.1_pt1 | contig 16492 bp, 14 predicted proteins | sample 9270691 | NCBI WGS metagenome assembly JAEIGA01 (sample SAMN17057246, study PRJNA624740) | gut metagenome | biome: biome; isolation source: fecal sample | host: Bos grunniens | place: China: Xizang | collected 2019
GAAGTAACTCAGTAGTTCTAGAAGAACCGTTAGGATTTGCCATCGGTTATGTATCTCCTTTCGCATTTTCAAAGCTCATCGACCAGTCTAGCAAAAAATATGCATTTTCTTTGCCCTCTGGTGGAGCTGTATCTTCAGTACGCAAAAAATAATAAGCTAATGCGTCTGATAAATTTATTGTGCCATTTGGCTTATTTGGAAATAGTACAGCCAAACGTATGCCATATGGGTCCTTAATAACTGAATATGGTACTTTATAACTAAATTTTACCGCCGGGATATCTGTAGCTTTTAAATAAACCTCGGGCGGAGCTGAATAAATTAAGGGTGAAGTTAACGCAGTGAGAGCAGTATTTAGTGCACTTATACTTAATTTACTCCAATTTTCTTGTAAAAAATTTCTTAGTGTTTCTTCTTCTTCATCTGCAGGTGGTGTTAATCCACTAAGCTGTGCAGTATTCCATAAAGAGTCTTCGGTATAGCTAAATAAAATCAAGCGTGCTGGCATTGCAGTTGTTCTAGAGTCATCAGCTAACGCATAGCAGAGGGCTGAAAATAAACTAGGCAAGCCATTATTAGTTCCTACAGAGCTCTTAAGTATTCGATTATTTTTTATAACTTTAGTGGAAACTTCTCCCGTGTAGCCAAACACGGGAGAAGTTTCTCTATTCAAAATCACTTGTGACATAGAAACCTCGTAATATTAAACTTTATCTTCAGTTTTTAAAGCTGAAGGCTTTGGTGTAAAGCCAGCAACAACAGCAAAACCGCTCTTGCCGATAGCTTCTTTATTACTTTCAGTATAAAAGCTAGGCTGTTGAACAAAAATATTGGCAGCACGCAAAGACTTGAGATCAGTAGGCTTAACCAAACGATTCTGCACATCAGCATCTCCATGACCAACTACTACTTCTTCAGAGAGTGCATAAGGAGTACTAGTTTCAACAAAGGTAAAGAAGGCCTGTCTAATACTAAAAGTTACTCCAGCTGGTGTTATATAAGGAAGAATTTCATCCAAGATCACTTTATGCTTCGCCTGCGTAGGCAAAGAAATTATTAAATGATAAGGATCATCTGCTGCCTGCTCTATTAAATACATCTCCTCCATACCTTCAACTCTAAGCAAAGCATTACATAGATACTCAATAGCTTTTAAGCTCCCTTTATAGCGCATAAGCTTAGGAGCAATACTACAAACAGCTCTTAGCTGATCTGAAGTGTATTTGCTTGCATCTAAACGCAAGCCAAAAGTGGTAGCCATTAAATTTAATAAATGGTCTGGAGAATTCGCGCTCAGAGGCAGACTAAATAAAATGTCTGCCTCTGTTTTAGTTGCATTTAAAACTAAATCAAAAAGTCTACCAATAAACTGAAAGTCCCTAGAATTATTATAATAAACCTCTGGGGTTAATTCTTGCATCTTAATCATAATTAATACCTCGAAAACTTGGATACTGTAATATGATTATTTGAAGAAAGATAATCCGCATCTAGCTCGGTTATGACAAACTTGTTATTGATATTACTATTATCAAACCAGTGCTTAGCTAAACGCAAAGTATCAGACTTATCATAATAATTTAAGTCTAAGCTCGCTTTATTATTAATCGGAGCATTATACATAAACTGCTGATCCACGTCTAATTTACGAATTGCAGCAAGTAACTCCTTATAGGGGTCTAAAGTAGAATAACCACTCGCTTCTGCTTCATTTGGATATCTTTCATAGCAGCCCAAACGTGGATTTAGTGGGTTTTCTTTATCTACTATATTTAAACCGCTAAAAGTAACTAAGTTAGCCGTTCCAGGAATAGCTTCGATAGAGATATCACAAGAATCTTCAACAAGAATTACATTTAAACCTTCTCGTAAAATACCTTGATTCTTATCCTCCCACCAACTAGGATTTTCACCTAAGTTAAATATGTTTAGAGTAACTGGTTGTTTAGATTCCCAGACCTGAGTAGTTAAGCCAATAGGGCCAGCTTCCTCAGGATCCAATACTTGATTATAGAATGAAATTAAACCGAAATGATTATCTGGGATTAGCGCATGCAATGTAAGAAGTGTACGCATCTGGTTCTCTGGCTCAGACAAATCTTTTTTATCAAACCAATCTTCATACTCAATACTGGGAGTGTCATCTGAAGATGAATAATCTATGTCTTTACAACCCCAAGTCTCGATATTGTCAAAAGGTTTCTCTCTCTGTTGCTCAATAACTAGTGTTAGATTAGGGCAGTCAGCAAAAGCATCCTTACCTATACTTGTGACATTTTTTGGAATATATAAAACTTTTAAATTTTTACAGCCTCTAAAGGCAGCAGTGCCTATTGTGGACAGCGTTGTTGGCAATTTAATTGCAGTTAGGCTTGTGCAGTCCTCAAAAGCATAAGCATCAATACTAGCTAAAGTCGAGTCTTCACCAAAATAGATAGTCTTTAGACTTTGACAACCCAGGAAAGCGCTATTTCCAATTCCTGTTACGGAATCAGGAATAGCTATTTGTTGTAAGTTTTTACAGCCATAGAAATCATAGTAACCAATATATTGTAGTTTATTTGGAAGTTTTACTTGTTTAAGCTGTGAACACAAATAAAAAGCACCATCTTGAATATCAACAATGTCTATCTCGGTATCGGTTACTTTGTATTTACTTGCTTCCTCCTCAGTAAGCTTATAGGTATTAGGTAAAGCTAAGGCAGCTTCTGCATTACTTCCAGTAGAAGCAACACCTAATTGTGCTACTAATTCTACAGGATTGTCCTGTACTTGTATAATATCATACTTGAAGATCGTAGATTCACCTACTTGCGTTGCAATAGAAAGAGCAGAAAAACCGTCTGTGGCGGTACCTAAGTTAAACTTAGTACCTTGAGGCGTTAAAACTGTATCAGAACCGCAAACCTTAATACTCAAGGGCTCTAAATCAAGCCCAGTAGTTGAATCTATTAGCTCAAATAAAGCTAAGCCACTAGCATTTTGAATTAGTCTATTTGAATAAAGTGCTAAATCTAGATAATCAGGAGCTTGTACATTATAAGTTTGAATGTGCTCTAGCTGTGGATCTTTATTGAAATGTGATGCCATACGACGGCCATAAATGTCAATCTTGTCTATTGCCATTATTTCACCCGCATGATCTTTATGTGCGTGTAAAACCTGAGGCTGAGTTTGGCTGAAATTGAGTTCCAAACGACTACACACTTCCCAAGAGACATTATCTATATAAACTTTCGGCAAATCCGCTTCAGCACCATTTAAGATATAACGAGCGTCACTGTTGGCAACCTTTATGAAAGTATCTCTAAGGAGATTCGACTCACCTGAAGAAATATCTAAAGAGATGTCCTTTAAAGTATCTCCTGCGACCAAATTAGTATATTGGTATTCTTTAATAGTAATACCTCCATTTGGGCTAGCTAAATTTAAGCTTTGCCAAGGAATATCAGACAATATTCCCATATCATTTATCTGTTCTACGCCTACCTGAGTATCTCGTGTAGACTTCCAAACATCTGGAGTGTTTACATCTTTATGAATAACTGTGCCCGCACCATAGTAAACTAAGTCTTGTTTATTTGTATCAGTGTAGAAGAAATACTCGCCAGACTGCAAAGTATAATCTCCAGTCTTTGGATCAAAAGGAAACATTATCTTATGAGTGCCCTCGAGTAAAAGTGGTTCAGCATTAAGCGTCCAATAGATGTTCGCTGCGGGATCAGTCAAATATACCTCTATCTGTTTACGAATTTCTACCTGTTCTTGTACTCCAAAAGCATACATACCCGGAATAGAGTCAGCGGAAATAATGCTATTAGACTCGGTTCTCCAAGGACCATAACCGGTAGTTTTATAAAATTTAACACTAGCACTTAAGCTATCGCTATCAGCTAAAGCAAAGTTAGGCCTAATGATGGTACCTGGGCCATAATAAACATTCATTGGTACAGAGCTACCATCAGATTCCTCATCAGAAGAAGTATAATTAAATAGAATAAATTCATCAGCTTTAAGCTGATATTCAGCATTTGCTGGAATAGTAGCAGGCACAGCTGCAGAGCCTACGCCAGTCTGCATGTGAGGAGTATGCGCAGCAGAATCATCACTACAGTCACTTGCCCAAAGTCGTGGTAAATAACATTTAGTTAAAACCTCACTACTATTACCCAATGTCTTATCCCAACCAGTTATTTGCTTAAAGCGGGTATGAGTAGTATCTACTAAATAACCGGCTCTATAAGTATAGTCACTCGCAACTTTTAAATAAGCACTAGTAATATAAGGCGAGTCTGTAAATCTGCAACCAGGTTCCTGCCTATCCTTATAATATTTTCTTACTTCGGTAATTGATAAAGGCAGACCATTAAGATTACCCTCAGAAATTCTAGAAGTAAAGTTAATATCACATTCAGAAATATCAATTCTTTGAATATCATTTGCATTACGTAGCCAGTCTAAAAAGGAAGTAAAATTATCAGCATTAATATCTAGATAATAGTACCCGCCATCCTTTGCTGTTCCTACAGTATAACGAGCAAAATTATCCCAGTCGTGCTCAATTACATTACTGGCATCCGCTATACTAAGCTCTTGAGGACCTGTCGCGCTTAATTTATACTTCTCACGTAAAGTTGAATAATAATAGTCTTTTTTATTCTTTACAATCTTTACAAAAAGCATGTGGTACTGCTGAAGATACACATCTAAAGCTTGCTCCAAAGTATGCTGATCATTTAACTGCTCTTCAGTAAATGGAATTCGTTTTACAAAATTAATATTTCTTCCATTTCCCCAACTAACTAAATTATTTAATTTCTCCTCCCAGCTTGTAATAGGCGACCACTGTGATTTAGCCATATCCTTTTCCGCATTTTCTGCCATCTCCCAAGACGCATAATAGTCTTTCCAATATTTACTACCGAGCGTGGACTCAATACCAATGCCACCATTGAAGTAATCTAACAAAGTCTGCATAGTAGCTGGGTAGGCTGGAGAAGACTGCTGTCCAAGCACCGGAAGACGCGCATAATAATTTACGTAAGCGGGGTAAGTTAATTCTGTCTTAAAACTGGGAAGCCTAAATTGAATTACCTCATTCTGAGTTAAAGTAAGCGGACTGGTCAAAGAAACTTTATTAGTATCTACTAAGAACTGCCCCTGCACTTTAGTAATTTGAGGAGTCAAACCACTCACAGTTTTCTTTTCTGCATCAAATAAATCCTCAATATCTGTAATTTGCTCAGCTTGAATACAGTCAGCAGCGTCAGCTAGGCCTGAATAATAGGGGGAATAATTTACAGGAGCAACTTCCTCAAAAGAAGTTGCAAATTTAGTGTTATAATTAAATAAAGCAACTCTTCCTGCTAAAATATTATTTAGAATAAGCTTATTATAAATTTCAGCTGCTTCTTTACTGGTTGCTACATCACTGCCGTCTACAAGAATATGCTCTTTACCGCCCTTACACAGAGCTGCAATGGTCATTTTAGGATCATCCAAAATTATACCCTTAATTCGTGGGTCAGCAGTTTCCATAGCTTTTTGAATAGTATCAAATGGAAGCTCCTCACCAAAGTTCATATAGCGCATATTAAACTGACTATAGAGGGCGGTCTGCACACTCTTTTCAATTTCTCTAGCTTCCAAAGCTGATACTTTATAAGTAGTACTAATTCTAGCATCCAGCTTAAAATATATCTTAATACATACTACATCTGACTCATCTGGCGTTTTAAAATTATGTGCTAAGGTTTTACATTCATTTAAAACTTCTTGAATCTCAAATAAATTACGGTCATTATAATAGAAAGAATCTTTAAACTCAGTAATATTATTTAAGCCACGAACACTCTTAAAAGGATAAAGCACTAAATCAAAATGATTTATGAGGTCTGTACCCTCTTCTGAGATACGTGCCTTATTGACATATTCAATACCGTCAGCTCGCATAGTAGTCAAAGTATATGCCTTATTAATATCATCTCTAATATCACTTACAATTATATTACTTACCAAAGGAGTTTGGTCAGTTTCATTAGTAGTCATATTATAAATTTTATTCATATAGTCTCGGCAAGAAACTAAAGTGTCAAAGGTACCGATAGTTTTTTGATAATTCCAATAAGCTTCGTCAATAGTCTCCGGATTACGACCATTTTTTGCGGCAGAAATATTAGTAGCTACATATTTTGCAGTATTTAACCAATCTGCAGTACTAGAAATATTAGACCAAGAATAAGGCTTATCCATAATGCTAAGGGTCTGAGCAGACATATTACCTGCATGTCCCTTAGTTCGAACATAATAAAGCTGCAATCCATCTGCAATTATTGAACCGATATCATCAGGAAACTGCAAATAAGGGAGTCCAAGTGCAGCATCAAAACCGAATTTATATACTTTAGAGTTAAGTGTGTGAATATTTAAGTTATCAGTCTGTGTCCAAAACTCAACGCCGCCAACCTCATTAGCACGCTTAATATTTGACAAGAAAATTCCATTGGACGCTACCTGAACCTCTGGTAAATAATACCTAAAATTATCATCTAAATTTTGAAGCGTAATAGCATTACCTGAGTCGGTTTCACAGGCAACTAGTTCTCCTTCCATACAAGGAACGGTTACACTAGTTAATGATTCTTGAATCGTAACAGGTTCAAGTGTAATATAGTTTAATGTACCATCAATGTCTTTTAAGTTTGTAAACTGATCAATAGTGATTACACTTACTTCGTCTGCCTCGGTTGGAAAGGTTTTACCATTATAAGTAATTCGAGCTGTAGTTGTTGCAGACTCATAATATTTCATATTATAACCCAGCATCTCACATAGCTTTCTCATGGAAGCAGATTGAGAAGCAGAGGGCATAAAAGCTTCCATAGTATTTGCATCTATTGCATAATTAAGCTTATCTGCTATTGCAGTTAAAACTTTCAAAAGCACAATGCCGGGGTCCGACTCATTTGTAGCTGAAGGATCCCAACGCTCAGAAAGCTTACCAGCCAAATCTAAAAGCTCTGACCATATTTGATAAAAGTCTTTTTTTGTAGCAGAAAGCTCAACTGAATTTAATTCAGAATAACTATACATCACTTAACTCCTTTAATCAACGTCTCTAAATAATACCAGCTCATATGAGTTTAAAGTATAATCAATTTGATTTGTTCCAGAAAAATTACAAATCAAAACTCCTTTTTGCTGGTCTTGAACAATAGAAATATCTTTACGCTCTACTTTAATTTGTGGTATAAACAGCGCAAGCTGTTTATAAATCATATCAATTAATACATCACGTAAGATATAGCTATTTTGATCAAACATATATTGTTTTAATAAAAGCCCAAAGTAAGGGTCTCCAAACACCTCTCCACGATTAGTTTGTAACACCAATTTAGCATTTTGCTTCGTTGCTTCATGATGCTCAGAGGCTGCCCAAACATTAGTATGGTTAGTGCTGAACATTTTAGGAAATTTTATTGATCTCATATTAGCCTCCTCCGATAATCATATAATTTAGCATATTTTCTTATATTTATTAAAACTATTTACCCTCTAATGCCTTTATTCTGTTTAGTAAATCAGCTATTGAGACTTCCTCCGAGCCGGAGCCAGTCTTAAATTTAATATTTGCCGCACTAGGAAAGACAACACTGTCTTCTACTTCAAGATTGGCACAACTAACGTAACCGGTATCTCGAGCTTTTGAAATACACTCTTTTTCAATACCTAGATATAACTTACCTAAAACAACAGGTTTACTTAAAGAATTATCAACAAAACCTACTAGCACTACATCATCAACTACATAACCTGAATGTATACCAGGCGGGACATTCATAACAGCCGTAAAAATCGCTGACTTAAGTGAACTTGGGTCATCAAAAATTGGAATAGACACCTTACAGGTATTCTGAGTATAATCTATCGATTTAATAATTGCTTTTGTAATCATTTAAACTCCTCACTCTGCGAGACGAGTCAAAGATAAGGTGGTATAATAACCATTCGTTCCAATATCATCTCGCTGCGCAGTTACTATATAAAGTCCTGAGCTGATATGTTTAGCACCGCCTGGAAATACAACGTTTAATCGTACATACTGCATTAGAGTGGCTGGTCGCAACAAGCCCTGTATCTTTACTGTAGCTGAAATGGGAAATTTAGTCATCTTGGTGAACCAAACTATATCCTCAGGGCGCGTCATAAACCTATCATTGCCTGAAGTGTATTGAGGGGCATATACTTCCTCAAGTACTCCTGAGTCATTAATTCGACGCACATAATGCTCAGGAGTTAATTTCTCATTATAGTCATAAAAAATAGCAAAATTCTCTTTCTTGTCTACTTCAAAAGCCAGAACAATAGAAGAACTAGGAAAACCAATGTCTAGTTCATAAGCATCAGAATGCTTTACTAATGAATTAACTTTAGACACTGTAAAATAAGGCCCATGTGAGACTGTATCAGAAAACTGAGCCTCCAAGGAAGTCTCGTCATGAATTGTTAAAATATACATTTCATTACTTAGATTACTAGTAGATGAACTATCTGGAATCATACAGCCTACTAGGTACATTATATAATCTAGTGGAGAAATATTTACTTTAGTCACTAAATCAACTTCCTTATCGCCACCTTCAATAAAAGAAGCTAAATCAGATACCTTCATGCCGGTAAAAATGTCTTGTAAACCATACTGGGTATTTGCTTTAAAAATTTCTTTGATACGATCACTGGGACGAGTTTTTTCGCTAGCAGCAAAAGTAAAGCATCCACTTGCGGCTAAAGAGGCACTTGATACAGCTGATACCGTGTAGACAATAGTACCTGCTTGCAGATTAAAAGTCTGGGTAACTCCAGTAATCAAAGCTTCCTCTTCTTTATAGCTAAAATTGGGGCTCAAAGAATCTCCATAGCTAAATACAATCTTACGCGATCTACTGGCACTACTAAAAACTTTTTCAAAAAAATTTGGGTCATCTCCTAACCTTACTGGATAAGTAAGAGTGAGTGTATACTGATTTACTTGCCCATTTACTTTTACTATACTTAAGCTAGTTATATAATTAGGGTACTGGATCATTACTTGACCAGGAGACGAAGTTTTTTTGTCGTATACACCAAAAGTATAGTCTCCAATAGTTACCTTAACATAAGGCGCTTGTACACGTGCAGCACTTGATAATAAACTTTTTCGATTTGAAGTAATAAAAGCCATAATTACTCCTTAAAACTAACGCCTGAAATATTTGGAATCTTAATAATACTAAACTTTGAAGTTAAATTTATAAAAGGATCATTAATTGAATTAAAATAAGCTATAATCCACCAATAGGTTGGATTATTATAATATTTTAGAGCTAAGGAGTCTAATGTATCCTGTGCTCGTAATTTATGAGAAACATAGGGAGTAGTTAAATCCATAGGATTACATATTCCAGCAACAGTTCTTCCTTTTACTGTGTCATAATAGTAAGGTACTCCTGCATATCTAGAAAGATAATCATAAGTATCAATTCTTTTATTAATTAATTTTTCCATAAGCTAAGTACCTCAATCAACTGCATTAAAGCCAAGACCTTCTGTCCTTAGAGTATTAACCAAACCTCGAAAGGAGCCATTTGTGTATACAGTTGTAGCATCATAAGGGTCTACCTCAGTAACTGTAATTGATAATGTTACCTGGGCATACTTTCCATCACTTCGTAATGGAAGGGCATAAGTCAACCCAATATCACCATTAACGATGCCACGAATAAAAACCTCATTACTAAGTCGTAAAGCTACCAAAGGAGGTTCTACAGATTTATTAGAAAGATTATAGCGCGGTACGGAAATAGACTGTAGAGCTCTAATAAGATTATCTACATAATCATCTCCATAGCCTAAAACTGCGCTACTAACCCCAATATTAACTTCATCCATCATATCTCTATGTAAGTGTAGCTGCACCTGAACAGTACGGGGTCCTGAATTACTATAAGTCCAAACCGGTGCAGAACGGCCTAAAGCATGAGTAGATTGAAAGTTTGAAGGCATACTGTCTGTAATAGTCTCAGGACTGCAAGGCAACCTCCAAAAACGGCTATCCTCATCTAGATGAGATATATAAATATAATTATCAGGTAAAAAGCTATTCATTAATTTTCCTCCCAAAGATCTGTATTAATCATTGTCTTGTAAAATGTGCCCTTAATTGGGTGTTTCTGCTCTGCTGCAAATAGTTTCTCAACATCTTTATCTACATAACCCAAAATATCATGTGTGTTTTCAAAGGATACTTTGTTTGTCATATATTGATAAAAAATATTTCTTAAAGCATTATCCCACAAACCAAAAAATTCAGGAGAATATTTATATACAAAAGCTTGTTCTGGATCAGCATCACTTAGGCTCTTAGCGGAAGCTCCTGCAAAATAAGCCTTAGCTACTGTCTGTGCCAATGTAATATTCTCAGAAATTTCATCAGGAGAATTTGTAATTACATTTCCTACTAAATATTCAATTAATCTATCTGAAAAAGGTGTCTGAACTTTAGTATTCAATCGAAGTAATTGAAGAGGAGAGATTAATGCTATTTCTTCTTGAGAGGCTATAAGCTCATTTGAAATTACCGATTTATTATACTGCTTTGCTAAACAACTAGCCTGTTCAGAGGTCTCGAGCATTGCGCTATGTTTTTTTGCATAGTACAGAGGAGATTCAAAAATAGTTAATAAATCCTGTACTAGATAATCTAAAAAACTTTCAGTAGTAGCTTCATTCTTAGCTACATCCCATATGAAAAGCCCTGCGTGTGTTTCTGTTCCAAGCTGGTTCCTAAGATAAGCTTCTACCCCATTCTCATTTAATATCTCAAGGGTTAGACGTAGTGGAAGATCTGTAGAGACATTAGAAGTTTCTACTTGAATATTACCACTTCCTACCCTGAGTTTTATTGTATGATCAGCTATCTCCATAGTCGATGTTACATGTGTAGAAGGCTCTAAATAAATATAAGACTCCTTTGTTTGCTTATCTGTTACAACATAATAGGGGTAATTAAACTCTCCACCTAAGAAATATTTTATAGCTTCAGGATTCTCAGGATCCTTTAGCTCTGATAAAAAAACAGAATGTTTATCTACAGTGTACTTACCTACAAAAGTAGCAATAGTAGCTGAGTCTAATAATTTAGTCTCTTCGATGGGTTTATCAGTATTAAAACTAAAATCATTCCAAGTTCTATAGTCCCCCTCTAAAACAACAATAGAGGAATCTAACTCACTTGGGACTTTAATAAACAGTTTTAAATCACGCTCCTGCTGTGCAAGTAGGGCCAATTGTTCAAGTTGGGCTTTATAGCTTTGTGAAGTTCTGTCAGGATTCTCAACAACTAAATCTGGAAACAAGTCAGTTACTAAACTTTCATAAAGAAAAGGGCTTGAAAACTGACAAGAAGGTTTTCTTATATAAGTTTTACTTGCAATATCTTTTAATGCACCCTCAGTTACCATATGCGAATTAAATAATCCACAACAAAGCTCTATTGCTGAGTCTGAGTCAACTGCAATAGTATAATTCTTAAAAAGCTTTACTGGGAGCATATAAATTTTATATTGCTCATCAGTAATATCAAAAGAAATTTCTCTCATTGACTTTTGGTCTATAAAGGAATACTCGAGATTATCACAAAGGTGATTACTAAAGCAATTATATAGAGGCATCAAATTTAAGTTATCGAAGTCTCGTAAGAATCTTAAATAATCTCCTAGATATTCATGAGTATAAAAATCATATACATTATCTCGAATCTGAAAAGTCTTAGTTTGATTTGGTAACCTTACACCTCGATCGTAATAGTTAACATGCTTTGCTGAACTATCAGCCCCCAAGTCTTTCCAAGATCCATTAGTATAAATTTGAAGCTTATTATTTTTTATGTAAGGTATATAATAAGAGACTCCTTGAGTAGAGTCTCTTATAAGAGACTCTACTACATCATAGCGCTCAAGATAATTAAGACGTTTAGTAGCAGCTAGCTTTGCCTGAGCATAATCTAATTGTTGACTGCTATAAACTTTTATAGTAGGTAAATTAAAAGAGGCTAATAACTGCTTAATATAACCAGTTAAAATACCAGTAGAACCAAATTTGTGCATATTATTTCTCCTTATACCCAACCGCCACCAGTCCAAGAGCTGGGCACCTCGCCACCTTTAATCTTTACAGTTAAGGTTTTAGATCCGGTTGAAACATCTAACAATAAATTATAAATATCCAAAACATGTGCGTCAACTTGTTCTAACTTGACGTCTGCATATTCTTCTTTTGCTGCCGCAACTTGAGCTTCTGGTTCGGCAGCTGCATCACTCACAGTCTTCTCTTTAATATCCTCACTGCTAGTGTTGCCAATATAACCAGACTCTGAAACACTTGTGCCGCCTCCTTGATCTGAATAAGAAAGACCTGCACCGGTACCTCTAGTAACCTGTTCAGCATTTCCTCCGCCTATTCCCATGGTACGGAGCATGCCTGAGCCAACCAATCCACCGCCTGAGCCTAAACTTGCTACTAGCTTACCTAATCCACCTAAAACGGAGCCACTTATAGCAGCTACCTCCATTAAGTCTGCAACAGTTGTATTCAGGTCAACACCAAATCCATATACATTTAAGAATGGTAAGTCAATACCACCCGTAGTATCCTTGAGCATCTTAGCTATGTTATGAGTTAAATAAAGTATTGGGTTATTACCCATACCTGCTGACATGGTATAAGTAAGATTTTCCATCAAATTATCCATCATTTCGCCCATACTTGTTCTCAAAAACATAGTATTTGCCATTGAGTCTAGCTGACTCATCATGCCTTGATAATCTAGAGTATTCTTGCTGACTGCAGTTAAGGACTCATTTAAATTTGCAGCTGCCTTTAAGTCTGAAGCGGTAAGACCATAAACATTAGCATACTGCTGCATTACTACTCTACTTCCTGAAGATTCCTTGTAAATCTTAGCAAGATAACTAACCATAGACTCAAAGAGTTCATTTGCCTCAGTGTCAGTAAGACCCTTCTCAAGAATATCCGCTACTGATTTACCAGCTTCAGCTGCCGCCATAGTAAGTAGGTTACCATAACCTCCATCAGTAATAGCTGAAATATCGCCTGCAGCAAGTTTACCAAAAGCTGCTGCAAGATTTTCGGAACCAGAAAAACCGACAGAATATAATGAACCTATCCATTTTTGAACTTGATATTCAAGAGAAGTTGCCTCTTCAGCACTCATGAGCGCCTGAGCCTCATATAAGCTTTGGCGTACATTTGCGGCGGCATCTGTCATGTACTCGGAAGTTGCGTACATATTATTTAAAAATGCGGTTAAGGCAGATTCCATGCCCAGTCTAGCCGCCGTAGTATCAGCTTGCTGAATACGGACAAGTTTTAAAAGAGTCGCATCTGCGGCATTGAAGGTTGTAGCAATTTTATCACTAATAGTCTCCAGGAAAGCTCTCTGTTCAACATTGAATGCAATACCTTTTCCAACTAAAGTTTGTAAATTCTCTACAACTTTTTCCTGCTTCAAGAAGGGCGAAAGACCTACAGCTGCACCTATCTTAAAGTCAAGGTCTCGCCAGGCACCTACACCCCCAAATAATCCATAGCTACTGCCTTGCAAGCGAGTGTCTATTGCAGACTGATTCTTTGCAATCTCTTTGCCTTTTTGAGCCAATTGATCACCAAAATTAAAAGCCATGGAGCTAAGTGCCTTAGAAAGCGCCGCACTTTGCATCTCTTTGCCTTCCTTAGAGTCAAGATCAATACCTCGCTCAATCAAGGCCTCCCTTGCAGCCTCACTGCTTGAACCATTTAATAAACCTATAGTTGATTTTAGAGTGAACTTATCACCATAAGCAGCCTCACCAATCTCTTTAGCTTCTTTTAACCTTTTAGCGTGACCTTTTTTTGCTGCCTGCTCTTCGGCTTTTTGTTTCTTAGCTTCAATATCATTTTCAAGACGACGTTTCATATCGTATTCTTGCTTAATATTCTCAATACGTTTACTAATATCGTCGCTTGTGCCTCCTGATGCTTGCGCTGCTGCAATAGCTTCTTCTTCTGCTGCTTGAAGTTCTGCCATACGATCTTCTTTGGACTTCATTATTTGATCCAAAGTTAAGCCCATGGTAAGCATTAGCTTATTTGCTTCATCTGCTTGATCCTGCATAGCCGCAGCGAGACGGCTTTTGCTAGCTTCTGTAAAGTGAGCGAGCCAGCGGTCATTCGCCTCACGTCTCGCTAGCTCTTCATCCTGCAGCGAAGCTAACTCTGCTTGATAATGATCTTGAACCTTTGTAAGTTTACGCTGAGCTAATTGTTCAACATTACTTATTCTTAATCGTTGTAATTCATTTTCCAGCTGTCTTTCTGCAGCGAGAGCTTCTGCAGAAGCTTGTGGGCCAATTATACCCATAATTCAATCCTCCTTTTAATGAGACTGATTTTGTTGTCTCATTCTTGCCTCCTCGAGTGCTTGTTTAGTAGCCTCATGTTTTTCATGAATAAGCTCAATCAAATAAGCACGTTCAAGAAAACTCATATCTAAAACATCTACATAGCTGGTGTGCAAGTTTTCACTTATATACCAGCATTCTCTTACAATTTCTTTATATCTTTTAGGCCCATAGGGCTTACCATCCTCAGACCGTAGTGGGTCTAAAAAACTCCGGTCCAAAGCGAAAGGATGTAGGTACCTCTCCTCCACACTTATCGCAAATTACACGTAAGAAATTATTTATACCGACCTGCTCATTTAAAATATCTACACTATTAATAATTTTAGTCATATCCAAAGCAGGCAATCTATTAATAAAGTTTTCCATACGCAACTGATCTAATTTCTGGCCATCTACTGTTTCAATAACACTGGTTAATAATACCATAGTAGCAAAATCTATTTCAGCATCTTTAAACTTGCGTTTCATTTCTTTAACACGCGCATCATTCTCATCTAAAATTCTGGGAGTCTGGAAATTTAGAGTTACAGTACTGCCACTACGAGGTAACAAAATAGTACGAGCGGCTTCCCAAGCCTCTAAATTAAATTCCTTAAGCTGGAGCTCTTCCAGATGTGCAGTTGCGTCAAAATATTCTCCGCAAAGGGGACATCTTAAAGTCATCTTATACTCATCCCCATAAGTTACTATACGAAGTCTGTGAAGAAGATACTCATAGTCACCTAATGCCATGTCATATACATGTACTGCAGGCTTCTCAATCATACAACCTTCAATAATATCAGCCAAAGATTTAAACTGAGTAGAGCTCGGAGATAGTCTTTTCATTTCATCTCTTGCTGTCATACTTCTAAGCTCTACGTGTGCAGGCTGCTCTTTGGAATAAATTAATCCCTTAGAAGGTAATTCCATACCCTCTCCGATTGTGTACTTAACTTGTCTTTCTGCCATAATAATTTTCCTTTCAAAAATTGTTTCGTTCCTCAAAATAACGTTCTAAAATTTCACGTATCAAAGCAGATACTGTAATACAACGTTTTTTAGCTAAATCTTCAAGCCTAACTTTTAATGGCCGAGTCGCTTCAAAAGTTTGCATTACTTTATCACTTCTGTCAACTTTCTTTCTGCCCATTTGAACAATCCTTTCTTGTCGCTAAGTCTTTAGGCTTGCTCGCGACTCAAATAATTTAGCAGAAAAATTATAAATAGATTTAATAAATTTATTTTTTTAAATAAAAAAGAAAGCAGCTTTAAGCTGCTTTCTTTTTAGTCATATTCATGCTCATCTAACATTCTTGCAGTGTTCATAAGAATCTGCTTTAACTGGCCATCCATATTAAATCTCTCTGCATTTGTCTCAATACTCTTTAACAAGTTACCATCATTTTGTCTGAGGGTACTAGCCTTCCAGTCACAAAACATTTCAATAATGTCAACAAGAGTCATGTCTGAAACTCCATTATTAAAATGTTCAGGATGGTGTCTATTACTTGCATAGTGGTGATCAAGTGCCGGCTTAAGAGCATCAAGAGAAGCTTGGTATTCCTCAGAGCCATAAGTCATAGCTGCGAGCTGAGGAGTAAGTTCTGCAAAAAGTTCTACCTCAGGACTTTCAAGTTTTGAGGCATCATGCTTAACACCTCGCATATCGATCTTATCAATTATGAAGCGAATGTACTTACGCACAGCTTCTATATGTTTTTGTGTTTCTACTTGACACTCAGCAACCGTCATGGTAGGATATTTAGCTACAGTCTCTTCAGGAGTAGCTACAATAGTTTCGGTCGTCTGCTGAGGAGCTTCACAGCTCTCGAGACTAGCTGATGTATTCTCTATCATTAGATTTACCTCCGTGTATTAATATTTAGAGTGTCTGTATAATTTAGCAAATATATTTATTAAATATATTATATAGCTTTATATTATAGCTTTATTTTATGTATTATATAATAGATATATTATAAAGGAGTATATAAAGCTATGAAAAAGAAACA
>JAEIGA010007548.1_pt1 | contig 16492 bp, 12 predicted proteins | sample 9270691 | NCBI WGS metagenome assembly JAEIGA01 (sample SAMN17057246, study PRJNA624740) | gut metagenome | biome: biome; isolation source: fecal sample | host: Bos grunniens | place: China: Xizang | collected 2019
CTGTCCGATAAAATGTGTACTTTTACCCATGGTTAAACTTGTTTGTGGTAAAACAAAAGTAACCAAAAAGGACTGATTCCTACAAATGGAACCAGTCCTAATTTTTTATTCCCTCTAAAAAGTTTTATCGGACAGCAATAATTGAAGATAGTGAGCAGCCATTGACAATTGGTGCTCCAGCAACAGCAATCGTGGTAATGAGCAACGACCAAGCAGGCGTATTTGAAGCATGTATGCTCGACTCGGTTTATGTAGGCCGAGATTTGAATTATGCTATTGCTCCATTTGCAAATATCGCATCGTTGAAGAAGGTCGCACTAGGCGCATCAGTAACTACTATGGGTGGTGCAATGTTTGAAGGTTGTAAAAATATCAATGCAGTTCATTCATTAAGTACTATTCCTCCTGCTGAAGCACAATTTGACGAAGAGGTGTATAACAATGCAGTGTTGTATATAGCAAAAATCGCAGAAGATGCTTATGCTACTGCTGATGGTTGGAAAGAGTTTAAGAATATAGTAACTACTGGAAGTTCTATGGTTGAGGATATTGATGTGGAAAAAGTAATAGATAATATATCTATCGTAAATGGCGAAATCGTAGTTAAAGGTGCTGAGGATGTCCAAATCGCAGTTTATAACATCGATGGTAGCATGATTTATCAAGGCAAGAACCGTCCGGTTGCAGTGGCAAACAAGGGTGTTTATGTGATAATCGTAAACAATAAGGCTTATAAAGTAGCACTCTAAGTTTAGAGTAAATATTCTTCAAGGGAAGAGGCACAATCGAAAAGGTTGTGCCTCTTTTGATTTTCTGCCATTGGAATTAGACAGACCGACAAGAATATATTAAAACATAAGAACAGAAGAACAAAAGGGGCTATACTTGCGCATAATATATATTTCTAAGGTTTCTATACCTGCGCATAATATATAATTTAGCCGAATTTATACTTGCGCATAATTAAAAAAGGGATTATATTTGCAAAATAATTAATGAATTAGATGTAGATGATTATGATTTTCAAACGCAAAATCTATTCGCAACTCCTAAATTGGAAAAATACGGCTAAAGGAACGAAAGCACTTTTGGTAGAGGGTGCTCGTCGAATTGGTAAATCCACAATTGTTCAAGAGTTTGCTAAAAATGAGTACAAAAGTCATATTTTAATTGACTTTAATACGGCAAGCGATGTAGTAACATCTGCATTTAATAATTATATGACTGATTTGGATACGCTGTTCATGGTGTTGTCGTCGGAATATAATGTAAAATTATACAAACGGGAGTCGGTAATAATATTTGATGAGATACAACAATTTCCTAAAGTCAGACAAGCCGTTAAATATCTTGTGGAAGATGGACGATATGATTATATCGAAACGGGATCTCTAATCTCAATAAAAGAAAATATATCAAACATAACCCTACCTTCTGAGGAACGAAAAATCTTAATGCACCCAATGGATTTTGAGGAATTCGCATGGGCTATGGGGGAAGATATGATTATTGAGTATATTAGAAGTTGTTTTGAAAAATGCATTGCACTTGAGCAAGGTTTACATGCTAAGGCGATGTTGTTGTTCCGTCAGTATATGATTGTCGGAGGCATGCCTAAAAGTGTTGCGGTTTATGTTGAAAATGATAAAGACTTTGCAATGGCTGATGCTGAAAAACGAGATATATTAGCCTTATATAGAAATGATATTATGAAAATTAAATCGGCATATAAGTCAAGTGTTTTGGCAATTTTTGACCAAATTCCATCTTTCTTATCAAAATCTGAGCGTCGAGTTATAATGAACAGCATTGAAAAAAATGCGACATTCCCTAAATTTCATGATACATTTTTTTGGTTAGCCAACTCAATGATTGCAAACGAGTGTTTTAATTGTAGTGATCCGAATGTGGGATTGTCGTTAAATGAGGATCGCACCTATGTAAAATGTTATATGGGGGATACTGGTTTGCTTATAAGTCACACTTTTGATGAGAATGAAATTATTGATAATGAGTTATATCGAGAATTATTATTTGGAAAACTTTCGACAAACGAAGGTCTGTTTTATGAAAATGTAATTGCACAAATGCTTGTTGCTAATGGGCATAAATTATACTTTTATACACATTATAATGCCGAAAAACATCGTAACGATATTGAAATTGATTTTATATTATCAAATAATAGTAAATTGAAGTATAAAATATATCCGGTTGAGGTGAAATCAAATAATCGTTATACAATAAATTCATTAATTAGGTTTAATGAAAAGTATAAAGAGCGTATAGGTGGATGTTATGTTATTCATCCAAAAAATCTAACAGTAAATGATAATATAACTTATATCCCGGCATATATGACTTTTTGTTTGTAAAAGGGCTGACGCGGTGTAGAGAGAGCAAAAGGAACCTGAGTTTATGTTCTTTTCTCTTTAATGATTAGACATAAGAACAGAAGAACAAAAAAGCTGACGCGTGAAAAACGGCAAATTGGGGGAGTTGAAATTCACTTTATTTCTTCTTTTTGAGGGTGCTCCAATAGTGGAAGCGACATTGTGATTCTACTTCGTTTTCGATTTCATCGGGAAGAGAGGAGAAGAAGTCAAGTCCGGTGATGCGTTCTACTTCGTCGATGCTCACAGCTGCAGCTTGCATGCCTCCTGGCACTTTGCCGTTGGGCATGATGAAGCCGATGCCTCGAGGAGTGTCAACGTATGGCGAAAGAATGACTTTGAAGAATCGTTGAGGTACGGCTACTCGAGAATCACCGATAAATTCGGTGATAGGGTCGGTGAGAACCGGTCCGCAAACGATGATAATCGCACTGTCGATTTCGGCCCACTGACGGCATTTTTCTTCAAGACGTTTCCATGCACCGGTGTTGAGCGTTTTGGCTTGGGGACACATATTAGTCATATAGAAAGATTCGTCCATAGCTTTTTCGCTCCATTTCATGTCACCGGCCGGAGCCATGTGTCCACGGTCGTAGCCCGAATAAGAATAATCCCATTTTTCGGCTGAGCCAACAACCTTGTCGTCTCTACGAAAGTTTTCGTCGCGAGGGTAGGTGCCGTCCACTTCAGAGGCTGAGAGTTCCCATGCCACCCAGTTGGGTATGTGCATATCTCGATTAAACGACAAGGTCATACCTTCGTAATTTACCACTTGACTTGGGACAGACGATGGGGTGATGACTTCTTCAAGATTGCCAAAAGAACCATTTTGTTTTGGCTTGGAATTGGAATCTTCGCCCGATGATGTCAAACTCCAACCACCAATACATAATATTGCGATAGCTAAAAACCAACTAATGCTTTGAGCCGATTTATTTTTTCTTTTTTTCTTTTTTGCCATGATAAAGTTGTTCAATTAACTAATTCGGTTGAAAGGTATCGTTCGCCGGTGTCGGGCAGGAGAGCTACGATTGTTTTGCCTGCATTTTCGGGGCGTTGAGCCAAGAGAATTGCAGCATGCAGTGCAGCACCCGAAGATATTCCTGCAAAGATGCCTTCGGTTTTGGCAAGCATTCGTGCTGTGGCAATTGCATCGTCGCCTTTTATTGTAACTACTTCATCAACCACCGACGCATCATAGTTTCGTGGGATAAAATTAGCTCCGATACCTTGAATTTTGTGAGGACCGGCATTGCCTCCTGTGATAATGGGCGATTCGGCAGGTTCGACGCCAATGGCTTTAATTTGAGGATTGTGAGCTTTAAGTCCACGAGCTGTGCCACAAAGAGTGCCACCTGTGCCTACGCCTGCTACAAAGAAATCTATATTTCCGTCGGTATCTTGCCATATCTCTTGAGCAGTGGTTGAAACGTGAGCCATAGGATTTGCTTCATTGTCAAACTGACCGATGATTATAGATCCGGGATTGTTGTCGCGAAGTTCCTCGGCTTGGCGTATTGCACCTGCCATACCTTCGGCACCGGGAGTAAGCACTATTTCTGCACCAAGGGCTTTGAGGAGTTTTTGGCGCTCAATGCTCATTGTTTCGGGCATAGTGAGAACTACTTTGTAGCCTTTAAGTGAAGCAATCCAAGCAAGTCCCACACCGGTGTTGCCACTTGTAGGCTCGATAATGAGAGCTCCGGGAGCAAGCAATCCTTTCTTCTCGGCATCTTCAATCATCGCGAGAGCAGCACGGTCTTTTACGCTCCCACCGGGATTAAATGATTCGATTTTTGCAACAATACGAGCCTTTAACTTATAGTTGTGCATAATGTTATTTAGTTGCACAAGAGGAGTGTTGCCTATTAATTGAGTTAGATTTTGATATATGTGTTCCATAATGATTCATATTGAATTTTAATTAACAACAAAATTAATGACAAATAGTGAGTTCTACAAAAAAATTCGATTAAGGTTAGGTTAATTCAGATAATGATTTGCAGTCAAATTTACAAAAAAATCATGTATAACATATTGCTTATTTTGTTTGTTTTTTACTAAATTTGTGATGAATGAATTTAATAACCTTGAAAATATCATGAAACGCTTTGTTGTAGCTTCAATTTTTGCATTAATGTTGTTTGCCCCTCAGCCTATAGTGGCTCAACTCCATCCCACTACGATTAGTAAAAATAACACTAAAAAGATTGATTTTGTGGTGGGAAACGATAGTGCAGTAAATGATACGGTGGCAAACCCCTACGATGTGTTGGTAGAAAACCGACCGGTGGATCCCGATTTTGTTGCACCACATTTTGCTATTATTGATAAGGAACAACGATTTTATCTCTCGCTTGGAGCAACGGTTAAGGCAGTTGGAGTGGTAGATTGGGGAAATCCTTATGCGAATCCGTCAGATTTCAAGCCCTCGGATTTTACACCTGCGACACCGGGAAATAAAGAGTCGTTGCAGATGTCGATTAAGTCGAGTTCGATAAACCTGAATGTTGTGGGTATGCCAAAGAATAAATATCGCATTGGCTTATTTGCTATGTTGATGTTTAATGGTGGAGCGGGAAACGACTTTTATGTGAAATGCGACCATGCTTACATTCGTTGTATGGGATTGACTTTGGGTTATACGTCAAGTGTGTATGACGATAAGAGTGCCGACGCATATTTGATTGACGGCAATGGAGCCGGAGCATCGGGTGGACATTCAAACATGACATTTAATTGGCAACGCAACATAACTCCATCATTGCGATTAGGTGCTGGTATCGAATTGCCACGCATGAGCTATACACAATGGCAACATGAAGATGCTCTCGATTATAACCAAATGGTAAATCAGCGAGTGCCATCAATCCCATTTTATGTGCAATATGCTTGGGGGGAGATTGGGCATGGGAGATTGTCGTCGGTTGTGCGTACCATGACTTATCGTGATTTTGTGGATAATTCCAACCGCTCCTTGGTGGGATATGGATTGAAATTTACATCTAATGTAAAAATGGGGAATGCCGTAGGTTACGCCATGGTACAAGGTGGAAAGGGTATCGCTAATTATTTCAAAGATAATGATGGGTTTGGACTTGATTTGGTGCCTGATGCCAATCATGTGGGACGATTAAAGCCAACTACCTCTTGGGGTGGATTGGCTGCATTGCAATATAATTATACCCCCAACATGTTCTCAACGGCGATGTATGGATATATGCGAAACTATGTGGATAGATATGAAAGTGGAACGATTGATTTCGGTCAGCACATGAAATATGAACACTATGCAGCAGTTAACTTCATTTGGCGAGCGTCATCGTTTGTGGATATAGGTGTGGAATACAACTATGGCATAAAGAAAGACTTTGCCAACAAATCAATACACGATAATCGTATTTCTGCAATGTTTAAGGTGGGATTCTAAGAGAATTAGAAGATAGTATGCTCGATAAGGATTTTTAATCCTATAAGAATGAGGATTACGCCACCAAAAAGCTCGGCGTGTGACTTATATTTGCACCCAAAAATATTGCCAATTTTCAATCCGGCAATCGAGAATAGGAATGTGGTAATCCCGATTGTGATAATTGCCGGAATAATCGCCACTTTGAAAAATGCGAATGTAACACCAACAGCTAATGCGTCAATGCTTGTTGCAACGGCGAGTGTGAACATTGTAGAAAATCCAAAACCGTCGCCTTCCTTTTTGTTGCAGTCGCAATCGTCATCATCTTTTTCGATTGACTCTTTAATCATGTTGCCACCAATCAGTGTGAGCAATGCAAACGCTACCCAATGGTCAAATGCCGACACAATATCGGCAAATGTACTACCAAGCAGATAGCCCATCAATGGCATTAATGCTTGAAATCCACCAAACCAAAGACCAACTTTTAAGGCGTGGCTCAATTTGATTTTCTTTAATGACAATCCTTTACCAATTGACACGGCAAAGGCGTCCATTGATAGCCCTATAGCAATTATTATCAGTTCAATAAAACTCATGATTGATTAGAATATGCGTTGTTGACCGTTGATTTCATCACGTACTTCATCGTCTGAGCGTTCCGGTTCCATATCTTCGTCGTCAATAGGTGCTTCCCCCTCTGCGATTTGAGGCTCTAAAGCTTCCTCTTCGGCAACTTCACGAGGTTCTATTTCAACGATTGATTCAATATTAAAATTAGAAATGCGTTTGCCTTTGGCCTTGAACGATTTTACTCCGATAAATTCCATCGCATCAATGATGATTGAGCCACGGAACTCATCGCCTCCTCCAAATTTCACTTCAAATCTTGCACCAAGTTCGTCGGTGAGTGCGATGAGCGTAGATTTTTCATTTTCGCCTAAGAAACGTTGTTTTTTATTTGATGGTTCAAATGTGAAGCGTTTGATATAAGGGAATCCTTGGTCGGCATCGTTGAGTACGGCAGTCCATACATGCCCTTGACGGAATTTTTCAATTCTTAAAATATTGTCTTCATAGTGGTTGCCTGCGTCAAACGATGACATATAGTATTCGCCATTTTTGAGAATGACGAGCACAGTGTCGGTGCCACTAAATTCTCCTAAATAGGTGCCACGACCATCGTAGTTCAAACGTAATACGTCGTGGTCAAACCACACTTCGCGACCACCAAGCGTAGAAGCACCTTTCTCTTTGAGGGAGAATCGATGTACTTCGTTTTTGGTTACGATATTTCCTTGTGATTGTTTTCCTTTAATTGCGAGTTCGCTGAAATCAACGTCAAATTGAAGTGTTTTCAATCGTGGTTTTGGTTTGAGAGTAACTTTCACCACTTCAGCCTCGCCGTTAGGGTTGGCTGTAAACCAATGTATCTTTGTGCCGGGAGCTCCTTTTGTGAGGTCATATTCTTTGTCGCGAGTAACACCTGTAACGGCAAAACGTTTCATAAAGAATACACCACCCTTGCCATCTTGATATATCACATTATAGATTGTGCGTGCGTCGTTACGCTTAAATACGTTGAGGTAGAGAATATTTTTGCCCACAAACATCTTTTCTTGCACTTTCACAATCTTATATTTGCCATCTTTGTAGAAGATGATAATATCGTCGATGCTTGAACAATTGCACACATATTCATCTTTCTTCAATCCGGTACCAATGAATCCCTCTTCGCGATTGATATAGAGCTTTTCGTTGGCTTCGGCAACTGTTGCAGCTTCGATATTGTCAAATCCTCGAATCACAGTGTGGCGAGGATATGCAGCCCCATATTTCGCTTTCAAGTCTTCATACCATTTAATGGTGTAATCGACAATATGGGCGAGGTCGTTGAGCAACGCTTTTATCTTGTCATTATATGAAGCGATGAGGTCTTCGGCTTTTTTAGAATTGAATTTGAGAATGCGTCCCATCTTTATTTCCATCAATCGAAGAATATCATCGTCGGTAATGGGGCGAATAAATTTAGGTTTCCACGGTTCTAATCGCTTATCGATATGAGCGATTGCTTCTTCCATGTTGCGACTTTCTTCAAATTCTTTGTCTTTATATATGCGTTCTTCGATGAAGATGCGTTCCAATGATGCAAAATGAAGCAGTTCACGCACTTCGCCAAGTTGTATCTCAAGTTCTTTGCGAAGAATATCTTTGGTGGTGTCAACACTGTGGCGTAACACATCGCTCACACCCAAAAAATGTGGCTTTTTGTCTTTAATTACGCAGCAGTTGGGCGAAATATTTACCTCACAATCGGTAAAAGCATAAAGGGCATCAATGGCTTTGTCGCTCGATGTACCGGGAAGCAAATGCACGAGAATCAATGCCGTTTCGGCAGTGTTATCGTCAACCTTGCGTATCTTGATTTTCCCTTTTTCGTAGGCTTTCAATATTGAGTCGATAAGAGTGCCGGTCGTTTTTCCGTATGGGATTTCGGTGATTGCGAGAGTCTTGTTGTCGAGTTTTTCGATTTTAGCACGCACTTTAACCACGCCACCACGCTCGCCATCATTATATTTTGATACATCGATAAATCCACCGGTCATAAAGTCGGGGTAGAGCACAAACTCTTCGCCACGAAGATATGCCACTGCAGCATCGAGGATTTCGTTGAAGTTGTGAGGGAGGATTTTTGATGAAAGACCTACCGCAATACCTTCAACACCTTGTGCCAACAATAAAGGGAACTTTGCTGGAAGTGTTACAGGTTCTTTTTTACGACCGTCGTACGACAAAGTCCACTCTGTTACTTTGGGGTTATAGAGAGTTTCGAGAGCAAACGACGAAAGACGAGCTTCGATATAACGACCGGCCGCCGCCGATGCTCCTGTTAATATGTTACCCCAGTTACCTTGAGTTTCGACCAATAACTCCTTTTGACCTAATGTTACAAGTGCATCGTTGATTGATGCATCACCGTGGGGGTGATATTGCATAGTGTTACCCACGATGTTGGCAACCTTGTTAAATCGGCCATCATCGAGAGTTTTCATTGAGTGAAGAATACGACGTTGCACAGGCTTCAACCCGTCGTCGATGTGAGGCACAGCACGTTCGAGGATTACGTAAGAAGCATAATCCAAAAACCAACTGCGATACATGCCACGCAAGTGATATTTCACCACGTCATTATCCTTGTCGGGAGAAACGATTGCAGTATTAGTGTCATCTTGTGCAACCTCCTCTATGGGAGCTTCTTCTGAGGGTAAATCTTCGATTGGATCGTTAGGAGTTATTTCGTCGCTCATATATGTATTTGAGAGAAATTTATTGGTCAATAGCGTATCTGCGTTAATACACTTTTTATCAACTACAAAGATAGTGCAAATTGAGAGCAATACAAAAAAATAATATCATAATTTTATTTTTTTTGATTGCCGAAATGCCACCTATCTAAGGTGCAACCAACGATAGTGCAAGCCGAGCGTAAAAGCAAATTAAACTTGTCTAAATTTGCACTTTGCCAAGGCGAAACATATTTACGTCGAACTATTATAACTCACAATTAAAAATAAAAAACACACAATAACAAGAGAAAAATAGTTCAAACTTTAATTTATTGCGTTGTAAATTTCTCCGTCAAAATCATCGAAGATAAAAATAAATTTACTACATTTGCAATGGATATTATTGTATCTATTAAATTGAGATATATTCAATAATAAATATTACTGTATCTGTTATGTTATATACGTTTGAAACGGAGACTCCCACGGAATTATGTGAAATACTTGCTCGAAACACAAAACGTCGTCGGTTAGAACAAAATTTATCACGGAGGGCATTATCTGAATTCAGTGGAGTTCCTGCTCCAACTATCGCAAAGTGGGAGCAACAGCATTCTATTTCGCTACAAGCATATGTAGCTATAGCCAAGGCATTGGGATATACCGATGATGTGAAAAATTTACTTTCCGAACCACGGTATTCTACAATAGAAGAGCTTGAAGAAATAAATCGAAATAAAAATCGTCAACGAGGAAGCAAATAATGAAAGCGATTAATGCACTAAATGTAATGTATCACAATCGAATTGTCGGTCGTTTGACAATGACTCCCGACGGAAAAAAATGTGCATTTCAATACAAAGAAGATTGGCTAATTAATGGTTTTTCAATATCTCCGATTGAATTGCCTCTTAAACCAGAACTTTTTATAGCGAAAGAAACCCCATTTTGGGGTAATTTTGGAATATTTGAAGATAGTTTGCCCGATGGATATGGCAGATACCTGCTCAACCGCATGCTTCGAAAACAAAATATCGATGAAACCACACTAACTCCTATTCAAAGGTTAAGCATAGTGGGAACATCGGAAATGGGTGCGTTATGTTATATTCCTGAAATAATGCCAAATGAGCAGAAAACATTACCACAACTTCAACAACTACAAGAAATGGCACTTGAAGTGTTGTCCGATAGTAATAATAACAATATTGATGTATTGTATTTCAATAGTGGAAATTCAGGAGGTTGCCGTCCAAAATGTTTATATCATGACAATGAGGGTAATTGGATTGTAAAATTTAGGCACACTTACGACCCACACGACATGGGAAAGATGGAATATAACTACAATATTGCGGCTCGTAATAGTGGAATAACGGTTCCCGATTTTAAATTATTGGAAAATAAATATTTTGCCACCAAGCGTTTTGACCTTGATGACAGACAAAGATTGCATATAGCAACTGCAGGAGCACTTCTTAATGAGTCAATTCATCAGCCAATGCTCGATTATCGCACATTGTTGCATCTTACCGGATTTCTGACGCAAGACCCATTGCAAGTTGAGGAAATGTTTCGTCGAATGGTTTTCAATATTGTAACTGAAAATAAAGATGACCATGCCAAAAATTTCAGTTTCATATATCGGGATAATAAATGGCATCTTGCTCCGGCATACGATTTGACACATAGCCCAATTGGTTGCAATGGAGAACATGCCACATCGGTAAATATGAATGGGAATCCAACGTTAAATGATGTTTTAACCGTAGGTCAAAGTATTAAAATAAAAAAAGAACGTTGTTTAGAAATAATATCACAGGTAACAGTCGGGTGTAAAAATATTCTAAAAAAAGAATTGTTATAGAATCTCAGTTTTGTAAGAAAATCCCAAATTCAACATTGCTTATTACTGTATCCCGTCAAAATACAGAAGCCACATATTAAATACACGAAAGCCACCAAATCGGTGGCTTTCGTGGTATATATAGAATAGTTGAAAATTGCGTTATTTAACGATAACTTTCTTTACTGAGCCGTCGCTCATTTTTACGATGTTGATGCCATTAGTAGGTTGAGAGAGCATGCGGCCGTGAATGTCGTAGCGTGCTACTTCGGTAGCGTTTGAAGTACCCAATGTGCAATTTTCAACGCCACTCACTGAATTGTCGGCAATTTCATAAGCACATAAGCCATTACCAGGAACAAATACATACAACATTACACGATCGGTAGCTGTTTGCACATAGTCGGCATCGGCTTGATATGTTGTGCTGTTAATAGCCCCCATGCCATCTTGTGGGAATGTCCACATTAATTCCATTGATGAGAATGAAAGGTTGTCATCGGCTTTTACCATATTGAATTGATAGCCTACGGGGTCGGTGTAATCGGCGTAAGGATAGACGAAGTAGTTTACATCGTTGAGTGTAAACAATGTGCCACCATTGGCTTCGCCGGCGATAGGTTTGAGTGATGTATTGTTGTTGAATGAGTCGGCAACTTTGCCCGATGAGAAGTTGTGGCGAGCCCATTCGGTTTCGCCACCACGAATAAAGAATGAATTGTCGTCAATTAATATTATGCGAGGAGCTGTTCCGAGAGTGCTCTTACTTGATGGATTAAGAGTGAGCGTGCAAACCTCTTGTGATTTTTGAACGCCATTTTCGTAATTCCAACGAACCACAACTTTTGCTTTTGCAAATGCAGCATAGACAGTAAAGTTCCCTTCTGCAACATCGCCAGTCAATGTGATGTGGTCGCAACGTGATGTCGATCCACTATATGTCAATGACGCTACTTCGGTTAATTCGCCTGTTTCAAGGTTAACGAGGTGTAATTTGATAGGTGTTGACTTGATGTTGAGCGATAGGTTGGAGATGCAGATATTTCCTTTGCTATCTTTGTCAACACTATTGCATGGGTAGTATGCTACTTTACCCTCATCGCCTAAGATGATGTCACCCAATATTTCACCTGTTGTGCCGTCAAACTTGCGTAGGTAGATAGTTGCACCTGTTGAGTTTTCAGAGCGTCCTGCCATATAAACTGCATTACCTACTGCACAGAATGAACGGTTGAACGAACCATCATTGCCAAAAGTGATGTTTTTGTAATCATCGTGAACCGAACGGAACCAAATGCTATTGATAGAGAGATCGCCCACTTTTTCGTATGAGTCATTATCTTTGTCGAGTTTGATTGAATATCCGGGTTCGAAGTTGCCTACTGAAATTTTGGTGATTTCAAATGAGCGCACATCAGAGTAAGTATCGTTCAATGCGTTGCCCGATGTTACCACTCGCCAATAGAATGTGCCTTTGCCTAAAATTGACAAAGTGAATGGGAGTGATGTTTCGGTCAATGTCTTTTTGTAAAGAATGTTTGAGAAATCTTTTTGAGCCGATATTTCGATGGTGTATTCATCGCATTCCACTTTGCTCCAAGAGAAAGTGATATCTTCGTCTAATTGTGCCTCATCGTCGGGGGCGATAAGAGTTGTTTTAGGAGCAGCCGGGCGAGTGGTGGTTACGAATGATTCCACTTTGCTCACCGATTCAAGTTTGTTGGTTTGGGCAGTGCGAATTCTCCAATAATATGTTTTTGTTGATTCGAGGTCGCCGAGGTCAATAGTTGCCGAGTTGGTAGTGATGCCTTTTTGTTGCAACACAATAGTTGAGAATGCTTCGTTGTCGGAAATTTCAAGAGTGAAAGTCGCATCAGAGATATTGCTCCAAGAAAATTCTTGACTCCATGCAACTGTCGCACCATTGATAGGAGCGATGAGTGTAGCCACTTCAGAGTCGCCCTCAGGATAGTTTACGATTGCCGATTCGTGTTCGTGACCATAGCCGTCAAACACATTCACAACATACCAATAGTTTGCTTGCTTGTCGCTGTCGAGAGTGTATGATGTGCCGTAAACAACTTTTTGAAGATATTGCCCGTCAAATCCGTCGCCATCGGCTGCTTTGGCTTCATCGATAGTTACCGACATAGGCACAGCATATACAGTGTAACGAATAATCGCGTTGCCATTCTCTGTTGCGTCCCATGTCAATGTGCCGGCGTTATATTTCAAATTAGAAACGGCGCTATAATTATCACCCTTCTTCCAAGTGATTTCAGGAGTTAAAGCAGGTGTTGAATACACGTTGTCTTTAAGAGAACTCATGCCACTCTTGAACGTATTTGTGTTGTAATAAATGCTACCGCAATTATTGTTTTTTACATAAGTGCGGTTGTGGTTTACTTGTTTAATCATTTCATTTACACCCCAGCCCGAGTTGCTAATTTTGTATGAGGCTTGGCTTGCATAATAGTGACATTTTAGTTTGTCGGCAGCATCGCTCCACCAATGTGTTAATTCTTCATAACCATTGGTTGAGTGGGTTGTTTCCCAATAAAGTTGGGGTGAAATAAAATCAACTGTTCCTTCATACATCCATGTCAACGGGTCGCAATAAATTTGATCATATTGCCAATCGCTTGCACTTGCACCATAAGAAGAAATAGATGGAAGTCCGTATTTGCTTGCTGATTTACTTGAAACACCGGCAGGACCGATACCAAAACGTACATCAGGGCGTGTCTCGTTAATGATTTTATAACAGTCGGCAACCATATCATTTACGTTGCGACGGCGCCAATCACCCATCGACATTGTGGTGCCACTTGCTATATAATCAGCGTAGTCGGGTGCACTTGAACCTTCGGTAGTGCCACCACTTGGGTAGAAATAGTCGTCAAACAACATGCCGTCGATTGCATAATTGTCAATGATTTCTTTAATGACATTTACGATAAGTTCGCGAGTCTCTTTTAGAGCAGGGTTGAATGTTACATAAGTGCCATTGTCGCCAACGATGAGCATATCGTTGTTTTTCCATTCTAAGTCTTTTTCTGTTGACCAAGCATTCAAACCGCTGCTACTCCAACGATAAGGGTTCAACCACACGTATGCTTCGATACCACGTTTGTGACATTCTTCAACGAAAAATGCCAATGGGTCCCAACCCGGACTCACTCCACGAGTACCGGAAATATAACTTGACCAAGGTGCATATTCCGATGGATATGCTGCATCGCCCATTGTGCGAATGTGCAAACAAGTTGAAGTCATGTTAAGTTCTTCAAGATTGTCGAGATAGGCGATTAATTCTTGTTTTTGTGCGGCTTGAGCCGACGCACTTGTGCCTTTGGTCGATGGCCAGTCAATGTTTGAAACTAATGTGAGCCATGTAGAACGCATTTCGCGTTTAGGATTTGCAGCAAATACGTTGCCTGCAATAATAGTCAGCAAAAATGCCGATGCTAACAGATGTAAAAGTCTTGATTTCATATTTTTGATTTAAAGTTATTATTCAATTTATTCCACGAAGATAGTGATTTTAATCAATATTTAGGGAAAAACCGGTGTAAAATTCAATGAATTTGTCATTTAGTACCTCTTGGAGTATGTTTTTTGCACAGTTACCGGTGCAGTGTCCCGTAATCAATGTGAGGTTGGGATAGTGTTGTTTTAGTGTTGTTGCTAATGTGAGTAATTCATCATTACTTTCAAAGTCATCAACAAGATGAGTGCCGCCGATGTAGTGGGTGATGCAACCTAAATGCGAACAGGCATCAAGGGTGTTATGCACGCCATTGTGAGAGCAAGGCGAAATGATTATAATGCCATTTCTTGTTGTTATTGCAATAGCAATTTCATGATTAAAATCGTCGGGCGAGTCATTCGCCAAGAGGGTGTCGTTGGCAAGAGGTTTGGTGTGTGTTGATGAGAATGATGATATAAGACTTATATGATTGTTTAGTTTGGTGTCGTTGTCAATAAAAATGAATCGATGGGATTGCTTTTTAATGAGTGAATGATTGAGCGAAATGTTGCGTTTTATACCTCGACGAGTTGAGTAGTAGCGATTATTTTTGATGTTTGCCGATACGTATATTTTAGCCTTATCATTGAGCGAGAGAAACGTTTCAAGCCCACCGCAATGGTCGCGATGTCCATGCGATAAAACAAGATAGTCTATCTTGGCAATATCAATACCAAGAAGTGTGGCATTTTGTGCAAACGCATCGCTCTCTCCGGTATCAATAAGCCATTGTTCGCCATCAATATTCAACCACATCGAAAATCCATGCTCGGCAATCAGCCCATCATGCACCCCGGAAACATTATCAACCAATACACATAGTTCCATAATGCAAAAATAATATGAATTGAATGATTATGAAAGGACGCAAAAGAAAAAGCGACATGTCATCACGACATATCGCTAAAAAAGTTTAGTTGTATGGAAAAATAGTTGGTTCTAATATTATAATAGATGAGTGTTGATTGCGTCAACGAGGTCGGTTTTGCTCATCGCTCCACGAGATATTACTGGGAGTTTTTCGCGTGGGATAAAAAGTAGAGTGGGAATGCTTCGCACTTTGAATGCGTTTGCCAATGCCGGTTCTTTGTCAACATCGATTTTATAAACATCTACTTTGCCGTCATAATCACGTGCTACATCATCGAGCACGGGAGCAAGCATTTTGCATGGACCACACCACGAAGCATAAAAGTCAACAATGGCAGGACGGTCGCCAAGAAATTGCCAATTACTAAGGTTGTGAGGATTCGCAACTTGTTTTGAAAACTCGTTAAAATTAAGATGTCTTGCTTTCATATCTATGTCAGTTTGATTGTTATCAATTATTATTTCTGATGCAAAGATATGATGCCTTTACACACCCTCCAACTCATAAAATCTATGCGATAATAGATTGTGTCTATTATGGCGTGAATGAGAAAGTAACAACCACCTTTGTAAACCTAATCAGTAAATTGTAAACTTAACCGACCTTTATCTGACAACCTTTTTTAGGAAATGACATTAGGAAAATATACAGAAAATAAATGTTAAAGAATGTAAAATCGGGGGGGGGTAATTAATTATATATACATTTGTAGATTATATAAAAATCAATAATCTATAAATAATAACCTTATGCGAAAATTAATTACTTCCATTTTGATGCTTGTCGCCATCGTGGCGATGGCCGACACACCGAAGTATCTCACTCTACATGGAGGAGGAAAAGTTAAATCCTATTCAATCGGCGACATTCGCAAGATAACCTTTGGTAAACAAACCGCCAATAATCTTGAAGTGTATCTGAAAAGTAGCCCTACAGTTGACAATTACCCTTATTCCACATTTGAAAAAGGCGTTTTTGAGGTAGAGCCCTCGGGAGTTGAAGATGTGTTGGCTGAAAACGATGCTTTGTCAATCGCTTATAATGCCGCTTCACAAGAAATCACAGTGTCATCATCGCAAGAAATCACAGCGATTGTGGTGTGCAACCTCAATGGCATGGTAGTTGAAATGTCATCACCCATGACAACCGAAGCC
>JAEIGA010007549.1_pt1 | contig 16491 bp, 19 predicted proteins | sample 9270691 | NCBI WGS metagenome assembly JAEIGA01 (sample SAMN17057246, study PRJNA624740) | gut metagenome | biome: biome; isolation source: fecal sample | host: Bos grunniens | place: China: Xizang | collected 2019
TGGTATCTCTGTACCGTGTTACCTCTGCAGGTGTCTCTGTCCTGTCTTCCTTCCTTCTGGCTTCTCTGCTTCTTTAATACTTTAATGCGGTGAAGTGGATGTGTAAAAAAAAAATGCCCCCATATGAGGGGGCGGGGGTTAGTCTGTTATAGGTTCTATTAGTATTCTAGCAAATAGTGTTTTACCTGAAATATGGGGTCCGATTTTTTTTATTATTTTCCATTTTTTATTTAGTCCTTCTTTTTCGTATTTATGCATAAAAGTTATAGGAACTAATAAAGGTTTGTCCCAATTATGAGGAATGTCTATCAATTTTGTTACTTGCCAGTATCCCTCATCTGTCATTTGCAGTGTTGTTGTTGGTGTTGTTGTTGGTGTTATTGTTGTGTACCGTTCTGGAATTTCAAAATTTGTGTACCATTTACAAGGTACTTTTATTGTACTGTTTTTTATAATAGTCTCTGCACCATATCCACTTTTAAAATGCTTCTCATCAATATTAAAATTAAAAGATGTTTTTTTTTAGATCGTTTGCTCCTAGTCCTATTTCTCCTTTTTTAGCAAGGTCAATATAAAAATTTTGTCCTGCTAATGTTATATGTCCTATTAATATGAACTTTTTGCCAAAGTTTAAAATATGTTTTATTAGTGCTGGCTCTATACTAAAGGGTGGATTAGTTACCACAGCATCACACATTTTAAAAAGATGGTTTAATTTGTCATCTAAGAAACTATCAGTGTCTATAATGTGCTCTGCTTCTGTCTCTGTCAAAAAATCATAATAATAGGCTTTTTTATTAAATTTATCCCAATAGATTAAAGCATTTAAAATATCTTTGTATTCTGTTTTAAAATACTTTATAAAATTACTTTCTGGCCCATCACACGGGCAAAAAACAATTTTATTTTTTAAAACTTTTTTATAATATTTAAGTTCTGCCTCAATGTCTTCATACTGTGTATAATATTCATCGTACTTGTCAGCCTGTGCTCTCCTTAAAGTTCTATTACTTGCATTTCCCCATTCTATAGTTTTTTTATCATTTTTTTTAAACATATTTTTTTTAAATCCTTTCATTTATTTTATATTTTTATTATATAATATTTTATATTAAAATAAAAGTCTTTAAATCTTACGAAATTCTTAAAAATGTTAACATTAAATTTTTAGTCTTTAAGTCCTGAAACGTCAATTTTCCTGCCTTATAATAGTCTCTTAAAACAACGTCCCAAATACCGTCTGAAAAAGTTACACTCTCATCATAATAATTATTATCACTTGTTATTATTTCCGATCTGTCATCTCTTGTTATTATTGCGCAATGTAAACCTTCAACGCCTCTAAATAATCCTATATAAGAACCGTTTATAAGTATCTGCATACGTAAAGAATTAAAATTAAGGGGTTGTTTCTTTATGAATGCTCTGTTGTCCTGATATTCATTTTCATAACCTGCCTTATAATAGCTGTTTAAAACTGTTAAATTTTTAACAACTTGTCCAAATGGGGTTGCGTCATATTCTTCTTTTTGATTTATGTTATTTGTAACTTCTATTATTACGCCTTTTTGAACTGTGAACTTAGTTTTTTTATTTATCTTTAATTCAAAAGATTTATAAAGCCAGTTTTCTTCTTCTGATATATTCATAATAAAAATAACATTACATAAGAGTTTTGCATTTTCGTATCCTCTGGCTACTGTGTCTCTAATTTCAACAATACGGGAAAGTGCTGGTCTGCCTTCTATAATAAGGTCTGCTTCTCCTGCTTGTGCTGCTTCATCTATAATAATATTTCTACAATTGTTATAGGGGCCTCCGTAATTTTTAACCTTTGCCGACATACTAATAGCCTCCGCATAACAGCGTACTTCTCCGTTTACTTTCATTGTCTTTTTATCAAAAGTTATTTCGTTATTATTTAGAAAATTCTGTATAATTCCGTCTGCATCATTTACAGTAAATATTTTACCTTCCCACCACGCCTGTAAATATCCTGCGTCTATATCGTTTTTGTATCGGGATAATATCATAAAATTTTCGCCTTTTTCTAATAGCTCTATCATCTTTATAGCCCAACCAACTGTTTTTCCTGCTGTTCTTGTTCCGCCGATTATTGCAAAATTTGCCACGCCTTCTATTTTTCCCGTGTCATAATTCATATGCATTAATTTATTATAAGTTTTGTCAGCTGTATAAAATCCGTTTTTTAGCATTCTTCTCTCTCCTTTCTAATTAAAAAAGCGGGGGTATTTTTCCCCCGCCTTCCGTTTTTTTTTTATTAGTCAATTACTGTTACTGTGTAAGTACCACTCTTTGTATTATCAAGATGTGATGTACCTGTAATTGTAATTGTCTCCGCTGTTTCGTCAGCTGCTACATATAATGTACCGTCCTGAAGCATTTTTGTGTTTGTACTTTCTGCTCCGCTAATTGTATAATTTACAAAACAGTCTGCAAGTTTTCCAGTTGCTGCAGTTACTAATGGCAAATCAAGTGTAATATATTTGCCCTTCTTTACATTAGATGCGCTGTTTCCGTCTTTGTCCCTTAATACAACAGATGCTACTCCGATGTCATCAGGATCAACGAAAGCCACTGCATTAGATGCATATGAAAATCCTATCATTTTCCAACTATGAAGCCATTTCTTGTCTGTAAGTGTTGAACCGTTATTCCAGTCTCTAAGTTTTGGGAATCCCTTAGCATTATGAATTCTAAAAAAGTCTGTATCTGTATAGATAGCAAAAACTTTATTATCTGCTAAACCGTCACTGTCGATAGGAATAATCTGCCCTTTGTTTGCAAGGTCAAGATAATTCCTATTAAATGCCCAGGCCAAGTTGAATGTGTTGTTGCAGGCCAGTACGTCACCTGCTACTATAATAATAGCCTCATCTTCTGCGGTCTTTGTTGATACGTGCTGAAGGTTGTAGTCTCTACGTCTCTTAAATGCAAGGTCACGGCTAAGAATATCAAGCTGTTTTGAGAATGCTAATGCTGAAGCACTATCTACAGGTCTTACTGCAGGTAAAATCCTCATGTTTCCGCCTTCAATTACTCCGTCAAGTGCAGCCATAATCTCTTCTTTATCGTCTTCTTCCATATCGGCGTAAAGTCTGTCAAGTGTTGTTTTCATAAAATCCCCAAAAGCTGACATACTCTGAAGAGCTGGTGCTACTAAGTCTTCATTTACTGTAAATTCATATTTCTTTCTAAGTGTATTGCATAAGATCTGAGCTTTTACCTTTGGTGGATTGCCTTTAAAGAAATCATCTGCTCCTTCGTTCATTTCATAAGCAAGCGGAATAAACTGATCAAGAACAATTTCCTGAATATACTGTTCTCCGTCTGCTGATAAAGCTGTGTCTTCTCTGTAAAGTTTCTTAAATGGATTAGTTGCTTTATATACTTTCTTAATTGCTATATTTACCATTAAATTTCTTAAATTTTCAATGTAAGCGTTTCTAATCATCTGAGGTGCCTGTACAAAAGCAGCTGCCATTGCTTTAAAATTTGTACTGTCAACAATAGGAAATTCATAAGCATACATACCGCCCATTGTTGCGTTAATACTGTTTACAATTGCTACATAATCATAATTAGTTGCCATAATTTTTTAAACTTCCTTTCTTATTTTTCTGTGTTTATTAGTTCTTCATCTATGTTATCAGATACATTGCGAGTTACTGCGTTTAATGTACCTAAAACAACAAATTTAAAATTTGTTCCGTTAATATATGCGAGGTCTTTTCTCCCTGCTAAAAATGTTCCGCCCCAGGTTCCGTTTATATTAAATACAAACTTAAAATCTGAAGCGTTAAGTTTAAAATCCATAATATCGGGATCTTCTACAATTCCTGTTATAGTTTCATTGTTTTTGTATATCATTCCTAAACAGTTTATATCTTCTGTTTTTGTTTGTCCGTTTTCGTATATAATAGTTGCTGTAAAATTAAAACTTACATAACTTACTCCGTCTGGTATATTTTCAATTAATGTCGGTGTTATTGTGAAAAAATTGTCTTTTAGTTTATATAAAAATAAATTATGTTCTATACCGTCAAGCCCGCTGGCGGTTAGTTCTGTCTTCATTTTAAAAATCATACTTTCTGTCGCATTTAAATGCGGTGTCATAAGTTCTTTAAATCCTGCCGATTTAATAACTTCGGAAATCTGTTCTTCAGAAGCTATAACATTTTCATTTCTTCTTTGTTCTTGTTTTCTTTTAATATTGTTTATATCGTCCCAGTTCATCTTTGGCCTCCTTCTTCTTTAAGCTGTTCTAAAACATCTTTTACTTTTTGAGGGATTGGAAGCCCTGCCTTTGCTGCATTTTCTATAATGCTGATACCTTCATTAGCTAAATAGAAAAATACAACAATGTTTTGAATACTATTTATGCCCGTTGCCTGATCTATAAAATGACCTACCGCTACTAAGCATAAAATATTTATCTTTTTTACTATTCCTTTATAACAGATCTTTGAATTAAGTTTTTTATTTAATACGCCGTTTAGCGTACCTGTTACAAAGTCAATTGCCATCATTGCTACTAATACTTGTAATGCGGGGGTTATATCTCCGTATAAAAAAGATAATAAACCTCCCAGGCCCGCTGAAGTTATAGCTATAATATGCTGTTTCATTATATTAAAGTTTAACAAATGCGTCATAATCGTCGAGAGCGGGTGCCTGGTATTCCGTCTCTTCTTCTTGTGCTTTGTCTGATGTTAATGGGTCTGTAAGTCTTAAAATTAAATCCATATTAGTTCTATTCAAATTAACGTTCTGCTGTGTTAAACTCTGTACTGTCTTTTTTGTTTCCTCTAATTCGTTCTGAAGTGCCTGTAATTCCAGAGCGTCAGTGTCTTTAATTTTCGCTATTTCCTCCATAACTGTTGCATCTTCTGATCCCCAGTTAGTTGTGATATATTCCCAATTTTCTTTTTTCATCTGTTTTTATGTCCTCCTTTCTTAAAGGATTTTAATTGTGTTATTTTTAACACAATCCCTTATCTTGGTAACGCTCCAAGTGAGTTTATTAAACAACGGTTTTACAGACCGCTCCGCCTCTTTAACGGGATACTAAGGGTTATGTGGTAAAGTTTCTTTTCTTTACAATAATACTTTACCACATTAAAATATTAAAGTCAATAAATTTGTAACATTTTCTTAATAATTATTTAAGAATTTGTTCCCTTATGTAATACTAAAAGTTCGCCTGTACTTCCCATTGTTGTAGATATAATAGAGTAATTTATAGTTACTACTCCGTCATCTGTAATACTTTGTATTGTAAGTAGAATATTTGTATTATTAGCTAATGTAGTTAATGAAACCATGTTAATTCTTTTTATTTTTGTTCTTACAGTTATTATCCCGTGGTCTCCTGTTGATCCTCCTACTGTGTTAAATTGAAAACTTGCTATTTCCAAACTGTTAACATACTGATCTAAATACTGCTCTATTAAAGTCGGTATTTGTTCGATCTGTTCTGTTAATCCGTTTATAGTTTCATTCTGTCCTTGTATTTCTTCACTCATATTTTCTATGCTGTCGTTTGTTTCTTTTCTTAATTTGTCTATTTTCTTTTCAGTATCTGTTTTGTCTATTGTCATTCCTCTTAAAAGTCTTGCTTCTGTCTTGTTTTCTATGTCTGGCGTGTTTAGTTCTTTATCTGTTTCTGTTCTTACTCCGTAATTTCTTTCATAAATATTAAACATATTAGTCCTCCTCTTCCATTTCTTCAATAATCTCATCTACTAAATAACATTGCTGAAAATTCTTATATAATACTGCTGTAAACTGTTTAAAAAAGTTTGTAGTCGGTATTTGATTAATAAGATCTTCTGCTAATTTATTTAAGTTATCTCCCTGATGTGTTTTAATTTCGTTTATAGTTTCCTGAATATCTGTTGCTTTTGTTCCGTTTTCTGTTGTGTTATCGTTTGCGCTTGCGTTTCTGTTGTCTGTTCTGTTTGTTGTCTTTGTTTCGTCTGTGTTGTCTGTTCCGTCCTGTGTTATACTATTGTTTGTAATTCTCTGATCTGATGCGTTTTCTGTGCTGTTTCCGCTTGCTGATCCCTCTGATGTTACGCCCTTAGTTCCGCCTGTTGTTCCGCTCGATGTTTTGTCTAATTTTGTTATTCTATCGCCTTGATTGTTTATAAATTCAACTGATGGGTTGTTAGTTAAATCGTATGGGATAACTCCACTCTGGTAGTTGCTTTCTGGATAATTAAAACCAAATTCTCTGGCTTTTCCGTTTTCTGCTGATGTGTCCTGATGTGTTCCTGATGTTGTCTCATTTGTGTTGTTTTCGTCTTCATTTGAATAACTGCCTGTTCTGTTTTGGCTTCCACTATCCTCTACTTTTCCTGCATATGTACTATGCTTTGTATTGTCTCTGTCTGTTACTGCTGTCTCATTTATTGTATTTTGCACAATTTCGGCTAATGTCTTTGCTATCTGGTTTGATGTTGTCTCATCTAAATCAGTGTTTTTAGTACTTTCTAATGTCTCACGTTTTACATTATCGTAAAACCATGTATAGGTTTTTCTTTCTATCCACGCATCAACCTCATCTTTATAAATAGGGTAATAGGTGTTTAGATTTCTACTAAATAACCACTGCCACTTTGTAAAAGGTGCATTTAATCTATCTTGTGCAAAATAACTAACTAACGCTGTTTGTGTTTCTGCGTCTACGTCTGTTCCTGCAAAAATAGCATTATAGCCCCTGGCGTTTACTTCCTCCGCCAGGGTCTTTCTGTGTCTTAAAAGTTTATAATTATCATAATTTAAATAATCAAACATTTTCTTTTTCCTCACTTTCTTCTGTTGTTGTTATTCCTATTTTTGTTCCGTCTGCTGTGTAGTCTCCTGTCTTATTTTCAAAATTGTCTAATGTAGGTTCAAGTCCTTCAAGTCCTATACGCTTTCCTAATTCTATTGCTTTTTTTCTTGTGTTTAATGCATCGTTTAAAACTATATCTACATTCATTCTATTTTCTACAATTTCCATTGGTGTAATTCCGCTGTGTCTGTCCATTTCGTTATTTACTCTTATGCCGATTGTCTGTAAAAAATCGTGATATGTTTTGTCGTATGCTGCGTATAATGTTTTTAATTGATCGGTTACGCCTGCTGTTGACATTAATTTTGGTTCTGGGCCTGCTGTTGTATCGTCTATATATTCTAGTATAATAGGAACGCCCATTCTTGCGGCTTCTCTTTGTTTTAAAACCATTTCCTTTTGTTCTGGTGTACATGCAATAAGTGTTGTACCTGTAATATTTTGCAAACATGCATTTATTGACGTGTTTATTATACTTAATCTTTCGGCATAATAGAAAATAATACTTAATGGGCTCCAACCTCTTAAATTGTCATATATTAAAATACTGTTAGCTATTTCGCTTGTTTCCTGCTGTTGTACTGGTATAAAAGTACCGATCTGTTGACCGTTGTATGATGTACCTGTAAAAATTGAAGTGTAACCATAAAAGCTCTGGTTATTAATTGCTGAAGCTCTTACATTTCGCCAACTTTCATCTGTAAAAATTCCATTTGGTGTTTTATAGTTTTCTTTGTATTTTATAATTCCGCAAGCCCCGTCAAATAAAATAGTTTTTTCAATTAGCTCCGTTGCTATTGTGTCTTTTCCGTCTATGGGTTTATATTTCCATTTAATACGGGAACAATAATCAGAACATAACTTATTGAAAATATAATAGTCACCTCTTCTTTTAAGTTGCTGGGCTTGGCGGACTGTACCGTTACGCCCTTTAACTCCTTTAAATAAAAATAAATATTCATTTAAATAATCAAACATAATATGCTCCTTTCTTATGCTCTATCTGGGTTATTGTTAAAAGCTGCTTGGTTTGGTTTTTCGCTCCATAAAAATACGCCATTATTAAACATTTCATTAATTCTATTAATTGTTCTTTGTGGTATATGTGGGTGTGTAAACATTGCGCCTTCTGTCTGTATATAATTAACTTTCTGTTTTACAAAAACTTTATTCCATGTTAATGCTTCGTATTGTCCTGAATATCCATAACGATTAAAAAAATTCTTTAATCTTGCTCTGTCTTTTGCTGTGGTATTTAAAACATATACGCCAAAACCGTTAGTCTGAAAACTTGCGCTATTTAAATCTGGTACAAAATCAGTATAAGGGGCTTTGTAATTTCCCTGTATTGCATTTAATTCTGTCTGTATTTGCTGATTTCTTATATCTTCCATACCTATAGGCTGTCTTACATTATAATCAATATATCTGTTAGTAAGTCCACTTATACCGCTGGCAATGCCTGACATAGGGTCTCCCCCGCCTGCGCCTGCTACTTGTCCTTTTATGGTGTTTACTCCGTTTTCTATTCCTCCGAATGCTGCTCCTAATCCAAATGAAGCTACTTTTGCAAGTGCTTGTGTTGTCCAATCGATATTTTTTTGCTGGTTTGCATAATCCTGCAAAATTGCCTGTGTTCTTAATCTTGCTTGGCTGTAAGCGTTATTTATAGTGTTCCACATACTGCCTGAAGCTCCCTGTAATACTATCGCCTGTTTTAACCACGGCATTCCGTTAATACTCTGATCGTATTCATAAAAATGCCCTTTAATTCCTTTAAATCTTGCTACTGGGTATCCGTTTGGTGTACATAATGCCCATACGTTAATACTGTCGTCTGTTAACTCATAAAATGGCTGTGCATTCATTGAACCTAATGCCGTTGAAAATAGAACTTCCTGCCCGTAAAAATAGTCTGCTTTTCGTGGGTACGTTCCTATATCCTTTTGTACTGGTGATGGTATATTCTGAGCCCTATTTCTTATGTTTTGTAATCTTGCATTTGTTGTGTCTGTATATGCTGCGTCTATATATTGTGCTGGGATTTTATAGCTATCCATTAATTCAAGCTGTCCTGCTGAATATAACATAGTTAAATTATGCTGTACTCTTGCATCATCTAAATTAAAAAGGGCGTATCCCTTTAAAGTTTGATTTTGTAAAGTGGGTGTTCCGTCTGGTTTCTCAAAATAGCATTGTATAGACGATTGAGTGTTTACGCTCTTTACTTTTGGAAATACTGTTCTTATTTTTTCTGTCGGGTCATCTGGGTTTTGCGCTTCTGCTAAAATACCGCCCATTATATCACCGTCTGCAGGGTCATATTGTGTTAATTCTGTTGACGATACTACTAATTGCATGTCGGGGTCTGTTGTATCCTGCATAATATAACCGCTGTCTTTTACTTCCATAGGTTCAATAGGTCCTATACTTTCAGGGGCGATATTATAGCCTGCAGCATCTTCTGCATCTGTTATAGGTCCTCTGATTTTAAAACCGCTCTCTATTTGCAATTCATCACTTCCGCCACTTGATAACCATTCGTCATATAATAAATGTAATCTTGTGACGTTTCTTCCTAATGGTTCTGTCTTAATAACAAAATAAAAAGCTGTTCTTGTGTTTGCCCATGGTGTGCTCATATTTCCGTTAATATCTACATAATCGCCGTCCCCTGGGTATCCTGTACGAGATAACATTAAATAGTCTACTTCTTCCCAATGATAAAAAGGACCGCCTGGCCCGTGACTTCCTGTACTGCCTGCCGCATTTACCTGTGTACCTGCGCTATCTTTTACGCTTCCCTGTAAATCGATATAAGTAAGATCTTCGAAAGCGTCCCTTTTTACTGCTATTCCGTTTACTGTAAAATAGTTATTAATGTTTGTAAAATAGGCTCCCATTAATACACTTCTGTTTTCTGGTCTATTATGATAATTATATCCCGTATGTTTCCAACCTCTAACGTTGTAATAGTTAGCCATTAAAACCACCCCCTATCGTCTGTTGGATTAACTCTTAAAATATAATTTATATATCCCTCATTATCAAAACAATAATTATGACCGTTAATTGTTTTAAAAGTACCTTTTATATATACTCCGTTTTCTTTGTATTTCCATCCGTTATTATCTTTTTCCCAACCGTCTTTATTATTTGTTATATCATAATTTATATTAGGGTCATAAAGTAAAGTATTTAATCCTGCTTCTTTTCTATATCTTGTGTCTTGATAATCATAAGCCTGAGATCTCATTTCAATTATATGACCGTCATAATCTTTTATAATAGCGACATGCCCTTGTTTCCACGCAATCATGCCTGGTTTAGGACTTCCATTCCATACCTTATATTTTTCTCTAATAGCATAACTTCCTATATCAGAAATACCATAAGCAGCACATACTAAACCTGAACAATCACAAACTCTTGTTTGTCCGTCAATGTCTTTTAGAGCTGTGTTGTAATAAGCATCTGTCCACACGTTTGGATTTTCCTTTTTAAGTCTGTTTGCTAAACTAACTGATGCGACTTCTCTTTTTCCGCCGTACCAATATTTATAATTTTTAAAACTTTCTGCTTTCTTAACAATGTCTAAACCTGTCATATTTAAAATTTCCTTTCTATATTTTTTGAACTGAGTTCACATTTTAAAAAAAAATAGGGGGCTATACGGCGCAACTTAAAACCAGCGACGGGGGCAACTAGCCCGATTCCGTATACTCTCTCCACTGACGATGCTCCAGAATAGCTTTCCCCTACTAAAATCATTATATAATAAAAAATAAAAAAAAACAATAAAAAAGTAATATTTTTGTAATAAATGGGCTTTTTTTTTACAAAAATATAAATTATAATAAAATTATTACAGACGTTAATAAAACCTTAAGAAATAAAAGGGCATTTTTTGAATATTATTTTGAGAAAATACAAACATAATTAATATGTAAGGTTAAAGAACTTACACGATAAATAATTAGAGAGGAGATTTAAGATTATGAAACCGATAATAGAACAAGCATATAAATATATTAGAGACAAAAAAAGAGAGGGTAAAAAAACAAAAAAGCCCGACCCTGACGTATTAAAAGTAGTTAATAGAATACGTTGGTATAAAAAGAAGACAGGAAAAAAAAGATTAGCGCCAGAGACCAAAAGCGCCCTTGTAGAGTTTACAGGCTCACAAGTTTTAAGTGCTCAGAAAAATAAGAACATAGACAAACTTGTAAATAAAAGATTTGGGCAGTTTTGGAGTAAATACGGATACGCCTTCGATAATACTGATATTGATGAAATTAAATATCAATTAAAGTATATATCAAGTGAACAATTGGCTAAAAAATGGGGGCTTGAAAAAGAGCCCCCAAGACCGCCTGAAGATTGGGAAGAAAAAACATTTTTGCCAGTAACCACCCCTGCAGTTAATTGGGAAGTTTTAAAAAGAACTGTCGGAAATGTATGGAGTCATAAGAGTGGGAATTTTCTTTATGAAAACGGCAAACTTTGGGACGAAAGTTGGGGTAATGAAATTTTATCCCATGTTCTTGATAATGGAGAGAATGCAAAAGATCACACGGTAAAAGAATTTTTAGAAGAAGTTGTTCCTGATGTGGATAGCGACCTTTATTTTATAGGAAAAGGTGATGATTTTATCCTTGTAAAAAAAGATGAATATGACTTTTTTATAGAACAAAGAGATAAAGGACAGGCTAAACTTTCTGACGATTTTTATACGTCAAGAAAATATTTCGTTAAAAAAAAATTAACGGAAGATGAGCAGGAAATGTTTGATTTGTTAGACCAGGCAAATAAAGCATGGGAGGCTATGTATAAGGGCCATGACAGATTTTTGATGAGTTAAATATAGAAAAGGAGAAAATTATGAAGAAGCTAATAAAATTTTTTAATATATATTTAGATGACCTTTTAGATCTTAAAAAAATTAAAGTCATAGAAGGCATTGCAGGCAGCGCTAAAAGTAGTAACATAATTAAAACTTTTAAAGATTTAGGCTTTGAAGTCATAATGTTGACTTTTAGCCATAAGTTAAAAAGATCAGCAGAAAAACGTTATGGTATAAAATGCTATACTGTAGCAAGCTTTCTTTTTTACACAATAAAAGGTGTTTTTTATGCTAAGGAAAAGGAAATAGAACCAGGCTCTATAATAATAATAGATGAGGTCTTACTTTGTGACACACGAGTTTTTAAGTGGTGTGAGCATAATGTCGGTAAAGTTAATATAATACTTTTAACCGATGAACAACAAATGCTTTCGCCATGCGGCGAAAACGCGCTTGAAATTTTTAGTCAATTCAAAAAAAGACCAGATGTTATTTGTACTGAATTGACAAAGAGTTATCGACCTGTAAATAAAAAAACAGCCGATTACTATAAAAAATGTTATCAGTCAGTAAAAGATAACAAGAGCTTATATTATGAAGATAAAAATAAATTCAGAAATATAAATTTCGATCAATTCTGTAAAGAATATAATTATAAAACTGATGTAATTATATATCATACAAGAATTGAAGAAAAAGAGACATGGAATGTATTAAAAATAGATAAAAATTATGACCAGGAAATAATACCTAAGGGTTTAGCGGCTGCTAAACCGCCAAAAGATTTAACTACTTTACCATTAATATGTCAAGAAGATGCAGAGGGTAAAAATATAGCATATGGACAGCCTGCTAATCAGGGAACACCTACAAGATTCCAGGGTTCTGAGATTTTAGACGGACAAAAAGCTTATTTTATCTTTGAAGCAAAATCAAGGGTGGAAGCGCGTGAATGGTATACAGACGTTACAAGATGTAAAAATATTGATAGTATTAATATTGTAACGATGAAAACAAAAGAGGTTGAACCTTTAAAAATTTACAATAAACGTAAGGTAAAAAGAACGTCTATTAAGTGTTTAGTAGACGTTCAACTTAAAGATGGACGTAAATTATCAGAAATAAAGGCAGATAAAAACAAGACAATAAAACTTCCAAAAGATGAGATAGCTTTATTATCTTTATATGCTACTGATGACGAAAATATATATTATGAAAAAGATAAATTCTTTTTTAGAGGAAACTTTATCACAGTTGAGGATAAAGAATTAACTGAAGAAGAAAAAGAAGAAGAAAAAAAAGAAAAAAAGAAGACTACAAAAGTTTCTATGAGAAGTATGTTGGCAAAAGAACCATGCTTTAAATATGAGTATATGCCAGACTTTTACAGAAGTTTAGAACGTGCAGAGACATCAAGACCTGCAGGGACAGTTGAAGAAGATATGCTTAGAAGTCCATTAATTAGTAATAAAGCTATGGATTTTATGAGTTGTGGAAAAAACTACAAAATAAAAGATAGACTCGAATATAAATACGGAATAGATCTTTGTGCAGATTTTCCGACTATATTAAAATTTGAAAAATTACCAATTAATAGAAAATTTTATCCCCGTTCTATTAATTATAAGGATAATTTTGAAAAAATAAACATAAAAGAAAGTCCTGATCGTATTGATTGGTTTGCATTCTTTGGTTCAAAAATGCTACCTTGGGGGTCAATCGTTACAGGTGAGTTAGCTCGTTTTATACAAGCTAACGATAAAATAGGTATTGAAAGTTGTGTTTATATCGGTTCATCAGAGGTTCAAAAAGGTTCAAAAATGGGAGAACGTTTATATAATATGGCATTCGATACAGTGGAAACTAACGAAGAAAGGAAAGAATGTCATTATGGTTATGCTGCTAGACCATATATACAGCCTATATATACAAATAGCAAAGTAGAAGCTGAAAAAGCCTATACAGTAAATGAGGAAAATCTTCATCAATTGTTAGATTTAGCCATAAAAAATTATGAGACTTTGGCTATTCTAAAAATTAAAAAAGTCATATATCATAACATTTTAGAAGGATTTGTAAATTGCGACGCTCTCTATTTTGATTATGAGGGAGATATAAATGAATTAGGTAAAAAGATTGAGGAAATTTTACCTAATTATAAGTTCCGCATTTTCTTAAATTCTGAGTTAGATAAAAAGGGCGATATTCTTTATCGAAACTATGAAGAATTAAAAACAAGGGACGAAAAACAAGCAGAAAAAAGAAGACAAAAAAGATTAGAGGACAAGCAGAAAAAAGAAGAGGAAGCATCTTAATAAGATGCTTCTTTTTTTAATTAATAAATTCTTAATAATTTCGTAAGGAAAAGTATATTGAATTATGGGATTTTGTTTTATATAATAAAGACATAAGATAAAGAAAAGATAACTTTATCTTATGCATAATTTATCTCCTATTTTTATATTTCTTCTATACATTTTCCCCACTTCGGTGGGGGTACACAATTAAGTGTAAAATATTTTAAAGGAGTTTAAGATTATGTTATATAAGATTTTAGAACGTCACGGACTGACGATAAGTTTTTTAATAGCATGTGATATATTATATTTTATTTGTAAGTTTTATGGAGGTTAATATGTATAGCACAGTAAAAGAAATGATTAAAAACACAAAAGAAACAAAAAAGATAAGAATAAATAAAAATACTGTAATAGGAGTTAATACTTTTATACAGCAATGTGAAACAGAGGGATCAGCCCCTGTTGTTACTGATTTTATCAGGGCTTATTTTCCTGAAGATGAAGCATTAGGACTTGCTATTTTTCAGCATGAGGAATGGCAAAAAAGAATAAATAAGTTAATAGATGCTTATATTATTTTATTAGAAGAATATAATAAGTATCTTAGACAAATAAATTCTATACTTAAAAAGAAAATAAATATTTTTTATAAGTATGGAACAAGAGAAGCAGCGGAACAGATTGTAGATAGTTTTCGTTATGATGATAATGAAAGCAAAATTAAAATGAATGAAGAATTTATTTTAAGTGCAGAGAATAGAAAGGAGATTTAAAGTTATGAAAACAAAAATTAAAAAAAATAAAAATTTAAAAAGATTGTTTTTAGAAATACAAAAAAAGTATATACAAGATTGTCATTTTATATATACAGATAAATTTATTTATCAACTACCATATATTAAACTTCAGTTTAATATAAAAAGTAATGGTAATATAATTTTAAAAAATATATACGGTTTTGGAAGGGAAAAGTAATTATTATGATATATAAAGAAATATTAGCAGGATTATTAAGAGACTATAGAACAAAAAAAGAAAAAGAATATAATGATCAAGGTAATTATTATTTTGATGAGTATGATGGACCTAGTGATTGTGTAATTTTTGAAAAAGTTTTAGAAAAAAATGACCTTCAGATATTAACAAATGAGGATTATAATAGTTTAGTATCTGACAGACAAGAACTTTATCAAATAAAAAACGTTTTTAAAAAATTAAATGGAGAGAAATTATGAAACGAAGAGGATATATCGGGACCTGGCAGCAATTAAGATGGGCGGGACAGCTGCTAGGCCCAAAAGAAGAAACAGCCTATGAAAGAGGAAAGAAAAATATATACACCCCCGCATCTGAAAGTGGAGACATTCCATATCAATGGAAACCACTTCCTGACAGTATGCAGATATATCAGGGCATTAAATGGACAGCTGAAGAAAACGATACTCCATTAGGATTAACTTTTTTAAGTTATCCTTTTAAATTAGAAAACGGATTAAGTTTTTTATTAGGATTAACAGTTTCTTATTTTTCATCTCAGCAAGAATTAAGAGTAACACTTTCAATGATAAGACTGGGAGGAACAACAAACAATACAGGACAGGTGCAGACCAATGACATATCGGCTGGCTATTGGAGCGATCAACACGCCAGATGGTATTTTTCAAATTATTTTTATTTTACACCATATAGCACACATAGAAGCTGGATACTTAAGGGAATTTTCCTCAGTGAAAAGATATATACAGGAGTTTTGCAAAATCCTATCCCCGATATGTATCAAAACGGTATAACTCTTCACACTGATTTTGTAGAGTTTGCAAAATCTAAAAATCTTGACAGAGTTATAGAAGAAGTGTACGAAGAAATAAAATTACGATATGGAAATTATACTTCAAACTGTACGGGAAGAAATCAACTTTATTCTATAACAAGAACAGGCGGAGCGTCTAACCCCTATATTTTAAGAGCGTTCGCTAAAACAGCGAGCGATCCAAATTTAGTAACAGATAATTTAATTGTATTTAATCCATAAAAGAAGGTATAGTATGTATATTAAAGAAAATAAAAAAGAACTTAAAGAAAAATTAAAAGAACTCAAAGGGGCTTATAAAGAAATAAGCCCCGATGAATATTTAGAATTTTATATTTATTGGATTGATAAATTATTAAAAGAAAAAGATGAAAATAAATATAAAGAAATTTGGGAACACGCTATGTGGATGCAACAGGCATTTTGCCATAATGCTAATACACATAATCCGAATTGTGATAAACAGTTAATTAATATAGTATCACTGATAGATCAAATTTTTAAAATGGTTAAAGGTAATTGTGATTATAGTAATTTATAACCCCCGCCCCCTCATATGGGGGCATTTTTTTTTTACACATCCACTTCACCGCATTAAAGTATTAAAGAAGCAGAGAAGCCAGAAGGAAGGAAGACAGGACAGAGACACCTGCAGAGGTAACACGGTACAGAGATACCA
>JAEIGA010007550.1_pt1 | contig 16491 bp, 24 predicted proteins | sample 9270691 | NCBI WGS metagenome assembly JAEIGA01 (sample SAMN17057246, study PRJNA624740) | gut metagenome | biome: biome; isolation source: fecal sample | host: Bos grunniens | place: China: Xizang | collected 2019
CTTCCTTTGTGTAGTATCTGGTCAACTGGTTCTTTTTCTTCAACAGGTACATCCTTTATATATTTCCATTTACCTAAACCATTTAATATGTTAGTCTCATCCATAAAGAACACATCTTCTGGATCAACTTCAGAATTAAAACAGTAGTTACCATATGAGTTTTTAGTCCATGCAGTAGAGGGGGACTGACTGCATTCAATATGACAGTGTACTCCTGTTGCGTTTCCTTTAGTACCCATATTTCCTAATTGATTACCCTGAGGAACAACAAGTCCAATCCATGCATCAAAAGAATCGTCATGTACTGTCATAAAAGTAACTTTACCAATGTAACCATTTGAGCATCTAACATTATTTACTGTTTGCCACATAGCTTGACCTGATTCTAAATAAACACCGATACACTTAACTGTTGCGGGTGCATAGTAAGGGTATCTTATACCAGGAGAAAGACCTCTTACATCAATTGCCATTGTTCCTTTATGAAACTGTGATTCATTAGGTCCACATGTCATATACATATCAGTAAATGGACATAAGAAATCTTCGATACCACCTCTTACAGATTTTTGACCTTTATACATTATATCAACTCCTTAAAATAATATTTTTTAAAACTTCTTTTGAAATGTTTTTTATCTTAACATTTTCAAAATAGACGTTTCCTAATTTAAAGTTTTGAATAAAACTATTCCAGCAATTATACTTTTTAGCAATAGAGTAAAGCATAGTATTTGGAGAATGATCTTCTGTTGTAGTAGCAAAACAAAGGCCATTATCAATAAAGTCATTTGATACATACATTTTACCATTGTCATAGTCAATCCAAATTCCTAAGGTATTACCTTTATATATAAATGAGAAAGAGAATTTTGCTTTACCACTCTTTTTCTCAATAAAGTTTTTATTATCGTCATAGAATTTATTATTTACAGCATAGCCTTCATAGTCCGTTCCAGCAATTAGTTTACCAAACTTTGTTTGTTTCTTTGCTTCACGATATGCTTCGTTTCGCATGTACTGTAATAATATAAGGTTATCTTTAAATAGTTTTATATCATTATTATAAGGAAGTGTTAAGTCAAAGAACAAGAAGTAAGGATTTATTTCTGATACAGCATTTGCTAACATAAATACTTTTACCTCATGCATTCTAGCAACTGATTCAATTAAACCTAAGAATGAAAGAACTTCATTCTTTAAATAATGTCCCTGACCTTCTTCAATTAAGAATTCATCAAATATAATATAACGAACACCAGTGAAGTTTGTACCTTTTAACTGTTGAGCAGTCGATAAGGTCATAGAGTAACCTGCTATCTGTTCATCAATTAAAAATGTAGATCCTTTGACTTCAAGTTGATGTTCTGGAAATTCATTGTTTTTAATAAGTTCAGAAAAGAACTTCTTTGAGCTTTTACTAAGTTCTGTTTTATATCTTCGGAGATAAACAAATTGTCGACCTCTTTTAATAAAGTCTTTTACAACGAGCTTTGAAGCTCCATATGTTTTACCGACACCACGTTCACCTATTAAAATATTAAGGAGTGCGTCATATGAGATTATTCTATCATAATTGTAATAGATACTTGAATCCATAGTCTTCACTCCTTTATGTAAAAGCAACATCATTCTATAATAAAGCAGAACATCACTTCAAACTTTTATCTGGTGAACTCTTCGTTCATGATAATCCAGAAAAAGCACTTTATTTTGAATAGAATGTATCGCTATAATTATTATATCATATTTTACACTTTTTGTAAAATTGTAAACTTTTTCAAAAACTTTTTAAAATAGTATTGACAAGTTAAAAATATAATAGTATAATTGAGACATAAGATGAAGAGAGGAGATTAGAAAATGGAAGACTTAAAAGATTACATTGAAGACAAGTTAAAAGATATCGAAGAGATGTATGACTTCTATCTTAACAAATTAGATCAGACATATGACTTTCATGAGCAACAGCAATTTGAGAATCGTCTAAGAGAATTAAGAATTGAAAAACATACATTAGAAGATATACTTGAACATATTGGAGAAGAAAATGAAGATATGGTTAGTAATAAAGAACACTAAAAAGAAATTTACATTTACAAAGTATTTTGAAACGGAGTTTGAAAAAGATAAATACAAAAGGAAGGTGAAGTATGTTCCAGATCTAATTATCATTGAAGATTCAACTGATATTAGCTGGAATTATAATTAAGATGAAAAAGGAATTCGCATTATATAAAGGTGATACTTATTTATGTGGTGGATCTAAAGAAGAATTAGCTAAATATTTAGGTGTTAGTAAAAAGTGCATAGATCATTATGCTTCACCTTATCATAAGAAAACAAGATGTAAGAAAGACAGTAATTGTTATTTAGTTATTGAAGTTGAAGGAGGTGATAGTGAATGTTAAAAATAAAAGATGAAGTAAATTTAAAAGATTTAGAAAGTTTTGGATTTATTTATAGAGCAAATTTATTATATAAACCAAGTTATAAAGATAAAGATTTAGTTGATATTATGATTAATCAAGATACTAGAGAAGTTAATTGTTCTGGATTATTAGGACGTAGTGAAAAATTAGATTCATTATATGATTTAATAAAAGCTGATTTGGTAGAAAAGATAATTGAAGGAGAAGATAAAGAATGACATTTATCGGATTATTACTTATATTTTGGAGTACTGCTTGTATAGCAAATAGATTATTAGAAATTAGAGATATTCTTAAAGGGAGATGATAAAGAGTGAATATAGATTGGACTAAGGTAAAAGAAGGTTTTACTACAATGGACGTGTTAAAAGAAGAAAATAAAGAACTTAAAAATAGAATTGATAAAGTAGTAAATGATATGAAAGATATTTTGCAAAAATATAATTATTATGATGATTATAGTGTTGATGCAAGTATGATTAATTTTTGGATAGAAATGTTATTAGGAAGTGATAAAGAGTGATAAACGAATGTATTTATAGAACAGAAGATAGTGGTTGTAAAAAATTGTATATTTTTTGTCCTAAAATTATTAATGATGCTGCTGATTTAGGTTGTGGTGGAGTTTGTGTTGAAGTTGAAATAGAAGAGGATAGTGATAAAGAGTGATAAAAGAGTTTGATAGTTTTAGAACTGATGATGAAGGAACATTTTATTATTATAAAGATAAAAATGGAGTAGAAAATGAATGGTCTTACAATTTAGATGAATTGGAATATTATATAAAAAGTAATGAGGAAGAAATAAAGCGACTAACAAAAAGACTAGAAGAAGCACAATTAGGGTTTTTAGGATTAGATAAAGAGAACGAAAGACTACACTCTATCATAAAAGAAGTTAGAGAATATATAGAAAAAGATACAAGATGGTTTGATAGTGAGTATGCTAAAATTTATGGAGAATTGTGTACTTGTGCAGGTGCTAATGATACTAGATTAGAAGTGTTAGTAAACCCTAGCAACCTTTTAGAAATATTAGATAAGGAGAATAACAATGATTAGAGTAAAAGATTTAGCCGAATTGTTAGGTATTTCTAAAAGTTATGCAAGTGATATTTTAAAAGGTAAAAAAGGCATTAGTGGAGAAAATAGATCTAAAATATTAGAGATATATCCAGATGTTAGGTTTGTAATGAGCAACAAGCCAAGATATAAAATAGTTTTAGATAAGGAGAATATATGAAAAGACAAGAAATTGAAAAGATAATTAATATTTATCAAAGAAGTGAAAAATTAAAGAAAGAGATAATGATTGATAAAATAATGCAAGAATTAATAAAGACACATATGACACTTGAAGAAGCTGAAAGAGTTGGTGCTTTATTAAACTTATCATAAGTATTATACTTGCTATAACAATACTGTTTATTTGGTGTTGTTTTAGAATAAATAAAGACGATTAGAGGTGATTAAAGAAAATGTGAAGATTATATGTTGCTATATTAATAGTAAACATGATGTGGATTCTCTATTTGACTTATAGAATTCATCAATTAGAGGAAGAAAAAAGAGAAATGATTATTGAATTCATAAATGAGAAAAATAAATTAAAGAAAAGAGGAAAATAATATGTTAAATAATGTAGTATTAGTTGGTCGCTTAACTGCTGATCCGGAATTAAAAGAAGTAGGAGAAGGAAAGGTTGGTAATTTCACAGTAGCATGTCCACGTTCGTATAAGAACGCAGATGGAGAATATGAAACTGATTTTATCAATTGTAATGTATGGAATAAAGTAGCTGAAAACATGAAGGAGTATTGTCATAAAGGCGATGTAATTGGAGTTAAAGGAAGTCTTCAAACATCATCTTACGAAGATAAAGAAGGAAATAAGAAGTATAAAACTGATGTTAGAGTTGATAAATTAACATTCTTATCTAGTAAAAAGGAAGATGTAAAAGATGGAGAATAGTTTAGTATTAAAAGACATGAAAGATTTAGACCTTTCTGCGTCTTCAACAAAGATGGGAATTTATACAACAATTGATCCAACAGATATCAAGACACTTTATAATTTAGATAATGGAGATTGTGATTTTAGACTTAATGATTGCAAAGGTCAAGCGATTCGTGTTAAAGATGTGCTTATTAAGAACTTTGATAAGTATAAAGATGAAAATGGTGAAGACTTAGAAAAACCTATAAATAAGAAAGTTACAATTCTTATTGACGATCAGGGTAAAACTTATGTAACAGCAAGTAAAATGTTTTCAATCCAGATGATTCGTTTCATTGAAAGATTTGGATCTGATGCATTTAAAGAAGGTTTAGACATTAAAATAATTGAGAAAGATATTAAGGGATCTAAAAATAAAGGTCTAGGATTTGAGTTAATATAAGAGGTGAATAGAATGAAGAGAAGTGAAAAAGTTTATTATGATTTAAATGAATCAACAGAAGTTGTTGAGTTATTAGAAACAAAATTTTACTTCTCTTCTTCTTTTAATAAAGATAGGTTTTTGAGGGGGTACGAATCTTACATAAAGGAAGAAGAGGACAAGCTTATCGCAAAGTATGGACTAAACATTTCAATTCGTTATTATTTGCTAATAGCATATTATATGAAGATAGAAAAAAGAGGTTTTTTACTTAAAAAATACTCTGAACATTCAAAAGATTATGATATTATATTAACAAGAAATAAAATAACATTTACAGAAATTGAGGTGTAATTATGGAATCACTTATTCGTTGGAAAAGAGGAGACTATATTCGTCTAGGTCGTGCTATTTCACGTTTTAATCAAATAATAAATGAAATAGAAGTTGATGAGAAAAGTGTTTTACCAGAAACACGAAACTATAAAGAATTAAAAGAGAATATTAATTCAAGAAAAGAATTAAATCGTATCATTAAAGCATTAAATAGAGCTAATACTTATAACCTACAACAAACAAGAGAATATGTATCAGGTGCAGTTGTAACTGATTGGGAATATCGTGAAATAAACAAAGCAACACGTCGTGCTATGCGTAATCTAGAGGGTGAACGTGCATCCATCTTACAGGGTAGAGAATCCATCGGTATGGGAGATGAACGTTTATCAGAGATTAAAGCTATGGAAAAGTCTATTGATCAGCTAGAAACACGTAAAGGTTCTGCGTTTGAAAAGTTAAAAGAAAGGATTTTTTCACTTGGTAGAAGTGATTATAAAATAACTAGAGATAAACAGTTTCAAGAAAACTTCTATAAAGCTTTAGAAGGTATTTCTAACTTTCAAAACTATGATTTATTAAGACATGAGTTAGATAAAATAAAGAACCCTACAAAGTTTTATGACTATGTTAAGAAGTCTCCAGTTTTAATGGATTTATTCTTATGGTATAAAGAATCAGATACTTTATTCTATGGTGGATTTAATGATAATGAAGATGCTTTTGATTCAACACTTATGTTTCATTTAGGAATTAATGATGTAGATGTGTGAAAAGATTTACTGCTGATTTTGAAACTTCAACATGGTGTTTTGATGAAACTTGGGTATGGGCTTGGTCGCTTTGCGATATAGCTAATCCTGAAAATGTTGAGGTAGGAAATAGCATCGAGGGTTTTTTTGAACGAATAAAGAAAGAAAATAATCCTTATATTTATTTTCATAACTTAAAATTTGATGGAGAATTCATTTTATTTTATCTTATGAAAAATGGGTATGAATGGGTAGAAGCACGTGAAAAAAGAACAAATACTTTTTCTACACTTATATCTGATATGGGTTTATTCTACTCAATAGAAGTATATTTTGAAGTTGGTAAAAAGGTTAAGAAAGTAACATTTATTGATTCATTAAAGATTATCAATCAAACAGTAGAATCAATGCCTAAAACATTTAAAATACCAGAAAACAAACTTGTAATAGACTATAACCTTCCACGTGAAAAAGGTCATATTCTAACAGAAGATGAAGAAGCATATGTAAAAAACGATGTTGTAATTGTAGCAAAAGCACTATCTTATTTATTTGAGATGGGTTTAACAAAAATGACAGCTGGATCTAACGCACTGTCAGAATATAAGGAAATAACTAAACTAAATAAATTTAGATCATTATATAAGCCACTTAATTATGACATTGATAAAGATATTCGTCGTGCGTATCGTGGTGGATTTACATATCTTAATCCATTTTATAAGAATAAAAGTGTTGCTTCTGGTGAAGTTTTAGATGTTAATAGTTTATACCCTAGTGTAATGTACAATGAAATATTACCTTTTGGAGAACCTTTTTTCTATGAAGGTGAGTACGTTGAAGATAAAGTTTACCCTTTATACATTCAACGACTAACATGTTCATTTAAAATAAAAGAAGGTAAAATACCAACTATTCAAATAAAGCATTCTAGATTTGTTGATAATGAGTATCTAACTGATTCTGGACTTGAACCAGTAGCTCTTACACTTACATCAATTGACTTGAAGTTATTTTTAGAACAATATGATGTATGGGATCTTCATTACGAATCTGGATGGAAGTTTAAAGGAATGCGTGGTTTATTTACTAAATACATTGATAAATGGATTAAAGTAAAAAACGATGCAACAATATCAGGAAATAAAGGAATGCGACAGGTTGCTAAAATTATGCTAAATTCTTTATATGGTAAATTTGCGACTTCTCTAGATGTTCAAAGCAAAGTTCCATATTTAGAGGATGATGTAGTAAAATATCGTTTAGGAGAAAAGACAACAAAAGATGGTGTTTATCTACCTATGGGAGCATTTATTACAGCATACGCAAGAGATAAAACGATTAGAACATCACAATCTATTAAGGATTATTCTATAAATAAATATGGTGTAGATATGTACTGTTATTCTGATACTGATAGTATTCATACCATTTTACCAATTGAGGAATTAAAACAGTTTTGTGAAATAGACGATGTAAAACTAGGAGCATGGAAACACGAAAGTCATTTCGAACGTGCAAAGTTTATTAGACAAAAGACATACTTAGAGGAAATTAACGGAGAAATACAAATTACATGTGCAGGATTGCCTCAACGTTGTTATGATCAAGTAACATGGGAAAATTTTAAAGAGGGTTTAAAGGTTGATGGAAAATTAGCTTTCCACCATGTAAAAGGTGGTGTGATTTTACGTGAAACAGAATTTACAATTAAAGAAGACGTAAAACTCATCAAAGCTATAGAAAAATTTTAGAAAATGTGCTATAATAAAGATGAGAGGAATGTGATATTATGGAACAAATTTTTAATATCGTAGTCCAAAACGGATTAGGTGTAGGATCTTTTATAGCATTACTTTATTTTATGGGTACAAGCTTGAAAGATATTAAAGAAACTAATGAAGAAATATCAAGAACACTTTTACTTATTCAGAACAACCTTACTTCATTACAAACAAGAGTTGAATCCATTGAAAATAGAGTGGAAAGGACTTTTGATGGTAAATAAAATTAAAAAGAAATTAGTAATTAATAAATCAAAATATGATGATGATTATATTTTATTTTTACATAACATTACAAAATATGGTGATGGATGGAAACAAGTAATAAGAGGAACATATAAGAAATGCTTAGAAGTCAAAAGATATATGGAAAATGAAAAAGTATTTTAATTTTGACGGACACTTAATGTTCAAATATGATGAAGAATATTTATCTCTTATAACTCGTAAATGCAAATGTGGTCATTCTGTCGCAATAAAAAGTAGATTTAGAAGAGAAATATGTTCTAATTGTGGTCGTTATGTATTCCTTACTAAAGAAGATGAATTTAAATACCGATTGAAAAGGAAGTTGATAAGATGAGACCTTTAGAAAGAATAATCGCTGATGATGGTTATGAAGTTATGTTATTTCCACTAGAATATATGAATGCATCACAAGAAGAGGGCGGAGGTTATTCTCATGCTGGCACGTTACAGATGGACTTCTTAGGATGGGGTGCAAATGGTCGAATTCTAAGATGTCCATACTATGCTCCCTGTACTTGTCGTTGTGTTGCAACAACAGATGCATCCACTCATAATAGAGTGTGGCAATCAACAGCTCCCGTTCACTTAGCAGATGGAACACTTTCTTATGTAACTTTTGAATTTGCTCATGATGATTTACCTCAATGGAATGTAGGAGCAACAGTACAGCAGGGACAACAAATAGGAAGAACAGGAACAGCGGGTTTCGTAACAGGTGATCATGTACACTTTCAATGTGCAAGAGGTCAATATGCTGGATGGGAACAAGTACCACCTAACGATAACTGGCAATTAGTTAATGAAATGCATATATACGATGCTTGTTATGTAAACGATACAACAATAATAAATGGTTATAATTATAATTGGAGAACCTATGATGGACCTATCGAACCTGTTGAGGAAAAGAAGAAAAAGAAAGGTTTTCCATGGGTTTTATATGCTCAGAGATTTAGAGAAGGGAGATGACTAAATGGAGCTTAATAAAATTGTAGATACAATTCAAGAAAAGTTAGGAAAAGAAGAATCAGGAAAAATTGCTGATGATCTTGCGAATATATTAGTATTTGAGGAAGCAAATACTAAAACATTAAAAGAGAAGGATGAAAAAATTGCAAAGGTTACAAAAGATAAAGAGATGCTAATTGAAGCAAACGGAAACTTACTTTTACACGTACCTCAAGCAAAAGAAGAAGAGTCTTTTTTTGAAGATGGCAGACGTGATCCAAAAGGAACAGAACCTTTTGATTTTAGATCAGTCTTTGAAAATGGTAAATTCAAACGTTAATCTTATATACCACACACCTTACTTGCTACCTTTATAGGTAGCATAGAGTAGATATAACAATAAGTAGAAAGTTTTAGGACTTATACTTCCTAGAGGATTTGTCCATATAGGTTTTAATATCTATTCTATGGTGCTTATAATACAGAAGTATGTGTCTGTCAGACATATTTCTGTTGATGTTTATAAAGTAGGTGATAATATGCCATGTGGAAAAGGTGGTAAGAAAAGATAATTCTTTTCTTCACAATATATTCAGGTTTGTGATTTAATCGGCGAATCAAAACAATGCAACCCTTATAGGTTGCATGATAGACAATTAACAATCTCCTATTGTCTATCATGGAGCTTATAAGCTTCAGAAAGGAAACGTGATGTCATGATATCTGACGGATTACAAACTGCTTTGAATGAGATTCGTGAAACTCTTATTCAAGACAATAGTCTATATCAAGAACAAATCCCTCTTGTAAATCACTATACTTCATCACAAGTTTACGGACAAAGCTTACTTGCTTTACCTAGTGATATGAGAAACAAATTCATTCAATCATTAGTAAACAGAATTGCTTACACTAAATTTGTTATGGATTATTTTGAAAATCCTTTACAAGAATTAGCTGGTGATGATTTACCTCTTGGAGCAATTGGTCAAGAGATTTATGTAAATCCAGCTAAAGGACGCGTTTATAATATAGACGACTTTGCAGGGTTATTAGCAAAATATGAAAGTGATGTTAAAGCTGAATATACTGAGATCAATTTCGATGTTCAATACCCTGTTACTATTATTAGAAAGGAATTAGAAAAAGCTTTTGTTTCTTGGGGAGACTTTGAAAGTTTCTTAATGGGAATTTCAACTTCTTTATACAATGGTGCTTATATTGATGATTATAAATACACTAAGAAGTTAATCTCTAATGCATATAGAAATAATGCTGTTCAAATGGGAACTTATACATTCGCAAATGCAGCTGCTCCAACAGCTGACGAATTAAAAGGTTTCGTTAAGAAATTACGTGAAGTATTCTTAAACTTCAAATCTCCATCTTCTGCTTACAATGCTTGGGCAAAAGTAGGTGGTTACGGTCATGCAATTGTTTCATGGTCTAAACCAGAAGACGTTGTATTATTCATCTCTAACAAATTAGCAAGTGAACTTGATGTTGAAGTTTTAGCTAGTGCTTTCAACATGGACAAAGCTGATTTAATGGGCAAAGTTTACTATGTAGATAACTTTGATATCTATGATGATGAAGGAACTCGTCAATTTGATGGTTCAAACATTTATGCTTTAATCTGTGATAAGAGATGGTTCAAGATTAGAACTAAAGATATGTTCATGGATGAGTTCTATAATGCTAATAATAGAAGCTGGCAACAATACTTAAATGTTATTAAAGCTTTCAACTATTCATTATTTGCAAATGCTTATATGTTAGTAGGTGCAATTCCAACAGTAAATATTACAAGTGCAAGTTTTGCTGAAACTTCACCAACTGTTGTTGCTGAAGAAAAAATTACACTTCACTTAACTACTGTACCATTTAATGCTACTCAAGAAGTAACATTTACATCTGGAACTGTAGCAAAAGCTACTGTTAGAAAAATTGATGATAGAACTGTAGAAGTTACTGGTGTAGCTGCAGGATCAAGTGTTATTACTGCAACAGCTGGTGGTTCATCAATCGCAACAGTTACTGTTACTGTTAGTGCAGCTGACTAATTTAATACAATTTATGAAGAGGGAGATTATTTATCGCCCTCTTTTTAAATAAAAGAAAGGAAGTGAATTTTATGGTTATTGCTCCAGAATCAAAATTACATCTTATTCAGTGTCCTCTTAAATTAGATGATAATAATCAAATAACGTTTTCAAGTGCGACTGCTCAGTACAATTATTTCGTAAGTCTAAATCGCTTATATTATGAGAATTTTACTTATATAAGAAAAGATAACATTATAAGAGTTACAACTGCACCTAATACTGCTGGAATGCCTACATATGAAGATTTACTAAAATACAATTATGTTATGTATCAAAATTCTTCATACGATAATAAATGGTTCTATGCTTATATAACTGATGTTACTTATCAAAATGATGGAATGAGTGAAATAACAATTGATACTGATGCGTTCCAAACTTGGCAATTTGATTTAGTATATAAGAATTCATTTATTGAACGTGAACATGTCTCATCTGATGCAATTGGTGAACATACTCTTCCAGAAAGTTTAGAGCATGGTCCGTATATTTGTATGTACTATGATGAAATGACAGACTTTAGAATTGAGAATTCAAAGATTGTTATTGGTACTACTTGGCTTCCATCAAACACTCCAAATATAATGTCAGCTCAAATATATGGTGGTGTTTTCTCAGGTGTTTATTATGTTGCTTTTGACTATACTGGTACAAATGCAAAGAACTTTATTTTAGCACTTGATGGATTAGGTAGAGGAGATGCTATTGTTACTGCCTTTATGTGTCCTAATGCTTTACTTGGAAACTTAACAGGTTTTACTGGTACGATTCACTCAAAAGTAAATAATGATGATGGAACAACATCAGCACATGACTTTACTATCTCAGGTTACTTTGTTGGTAACGACTATGGTGGAAATAAAATTCTAACAGATTATACAATAACAGAAAACGCAACATTGTATGGTTATACACCAAAGAATAATAAATTATTCTGCTACCCTTACAACTATTTATTAGTAACAAATAATAACGGAAATAATGCTGAATTCCATTATGAAGACTTTATTAATAATACAGCTGTGTTTGACTGTATTGGTACTTTATCACCTGGTGGATCAGTTAAGTTATACCCTAAGAACTACAAGAAAATAGCTGATTCTACTTCAAATTTTCCTGGATTTAATGATGGAATTATCGCAGGTAAATTTCCTGTATGTTCTTGGCAAAATGATTCATTCACTAACTGGATGACACAACAAAGTGTTAATCATACGTTAGGAATGGTAGGTGGTATTGCTAATGCTGGAACTATGGTTCTAAATTCATCAGTAGGAGTTGGTAATACAGCTGGAGCTTATGGTGGGCTTTTTGGTCAACAAGCAAAATATGTATCAGAAGTATATCAACACGCACTTGTATCACCACAAGCTAACGGTTCAATAAATGGTGCTAATGTTACGTGGGCAAGAGGTGAAGGAAACTTCGCATTCTATAAAATGACTATAAAACAAGAATATGCTAAAATAATAGATGATTTCTTTTCTCAGTTTGGTTATAAAGTAAATAGATTAGCAACACCTAATATTCATAAAAGACTTAACTGGGATTATATGAAAACTACATCAGCAAATTTAGAAGGAAATATACCAGAAAAAGATATGCTAAAAATTAAAACATTATTTGATAACGGATGTACTTTCTGGCATAATCCAGCAACGTTTTTAGATTATACTCAATCTAATTCAATTCTTTAAGAGGTGAAATTATGAAAAGACCTATTATAATAGATGATGGTATGAAATGTACTTTAAAATGGATCTTCATTTTTGAGATACCATTCTACTGGATCTATTGTAAAATTAAGAAATACAATTTTTATATTTATGAAAGGAGGGATTTAAATTGAAAAGAAAACCTAATGAAAACTATAAATTTGATGAAAGTAGAATATTAAATGATGCAACTTTTACAGACTATCTTAATAGATTTAGAAGAATTGCTTTATCGATGTTTGAATGGGTTAATTTACCAAAGACAATGAATGCAAGATACTTGGAACAATGTCTTTATTATATGGGACAAGCTACAGCTTTTTATGATGAAAAATACGGTTTTATAAACACAAAATGTGCTGGATCTGGGTATGTTAATATTTATGGACTACCATCAAAATTTAATTGCTATTCATATTCTTTTAAATCAATGCGTGAACTTTATACAGGTTTAAATGATCCAGATGATGAAAAAGAAAAAGAAGCAAGAAAAAACAAAGAATGTATTCTTATAATGAATAACTGGGACAGAGTGCCAACTGCTGGATCAATGGAGTTATATGCTTGGAGACTTTACTTAGCACAAAGAAGCTGTGATGTAAATGTATCTAGTCAACGTTTTCCTGTTATGGTTGTAGGAGATGAAAAGCAAAGATTAATGCTTGAAAACTTATATTCTCAATATGATGGAAATAAACCTTTTATATTTGGAAATAAGAATCAGTTAAATTCAGATATGATGAAAGTTTTAAATACTGGTGCTCCATACGTTGTCGATAAATTAACAGAGTATAAAAAAGAGATTTGGAATGAAGCATTAACTTTCTTAGGTATTAATAATATGTCTGTAAAAAAGAAAGAAAGACTTACAGAAAATGAATCAAATGAAAATAATGAATTAGTCAATTTAAATCTTCAAGCAATGTTAGCTCCACGACTAGAAGCATGTCGTCAGTTCAATGAACTATTTGGACTAACAGGAACAGATAAAGAAATAAGTGTTAGAGTTCGCTCTGACTTAGAAAATATTATTAAAAAAGAACAATCAATTGTATCTGATTATATGGACAATGGTCAAATAGATGATGAGGAGAATATTAGAAAAATGAAAGAGGTGGTTGAAAATGAGTAAATACACTATGGAATTAAGAGAGTTATTTACAACAGCAAAGTTTAATCCACCACTATATACACGTGAACAAGTAGAAGGATGGTTCAAAGACTATGAATTAAGCAACTACTTAACACAAGATCAAATTGATGTTATAAATGATGCTGGTACATGGTCAAAAGATAGACTTGCTACTAAAATAGTAAATCATTACTTTATGCGTGAAATAGGACAAGAAACTATTGCGTTATTTAAGCACTACGCAAAAGTAACTATGGATGAAGTTATGGAAGAATATTTACCTCTCATTTATTCTTCATCCATAGAATATGATCCACTAATTAATGTTGACTATACAGAAACATTTTCAAGAACTGCAAATATCGATTCTACTGGTACAAGTAACTCATCTGGTTTAGGTGTTCTAAGTGATACACCACAAGGACAAATATCAAAATCAGCTATACTTGCTGGAAGTTATGCATCAAGTACAAACGCAAATGAAAATGAAGTTTCATCATCAAGTGGAAGCGACACAACAGAAGATTACACTAAACAAATGAGAGGAAACTCTGGTGTTTCTGCAACAGCTCAAAAGATGATTGAACAATATCGTCAAAATATCAGAGCAATTGATAAAGAAATAATTGATAGATTAGAACCTTTATTTATGGGTTTATATTAGAAAGGAAAGTGAAAATTATGAATAATAAAACTGATATTGATGTACAATACGTATCACCTCTTAAAAAGATATGTATGACAATAGGAGAATTACCTGCTTCTTATTTGGAAACAATGAGTTATTATGAAATGTTAATATGGTTTACTGAATTTTTAAAAAATACTGTAATTCCAACAGTTAATAATAACGCTGAAGCAGTAGAAGAATTACAAGCTTTATATGAAGAGTTAAGAACATATGTTAATAACTACTTCGATTCACAAGATTGGCAATCAATGGTAAATAATAAACTTGATGAAATGCTTGAAGATGGAGTTTTAGAACAAATTATAGAACAATATTTAAATTCAAAAGCTGTTTTCTGTTTTGATACAATAGCTGATTTAAAAGCATCAACTAATTTAATTGATGGTAGTGAAGTTAGAGTATTAGGAAACACAAATTATAATGATGGTGTAAATCAACTATTTCTAGTTACAACAGCAACTGGTGATGAAGTAGATGGAGCAAATGATACAATAGTAATTAATGAAGATTTAGTTGCTAAAAGAATAAAAGTTAAAGATAATCTACCATTAAAACCAAATATTACATCAGATGAGGAAATTAAAAATCTTCATATTGTTAATGAATCAACATCATCTGGTACAGCTGGAATATCTTTTGATGGTCAATCAAACGTAACAGTTTCACATAGTAATATAGAGGGTGGTTATTGGAGTGCTAAAGTTGGAAATGAAAATGATTCTAATAATACAACTAAAATTAAATTAATTAATAATAAATTAAAATCTGCTTATGGTGTATCTTTAAGACATAAATCAGGACAAACTGATGGTGGAGAACATATTGTTGCTTTCAATGATATTGAAAATACAGCTAATCATCCAGGTGTAGAATCATGGGCTAAAGAAGATATGATTCTATTTAACAGAATTAAAAATATTAGTGGTTCAGTTGGTGGAACAGGTGGTATTACATTAGGATCTAAACCTAATCAAATTGCTATGGGTAATTATATAAAAAATTATGCTTATGGTGTAGAATTAGGAAATTCAAATCTTGATATAGTATCTAATTGTTTTATTGATAATTGTACTACTGGTATTGTTTGTTCATCTGATAATACTCATGAAGCTATTATTAAAGATTGTATAATTAAAGTGCCTACAGATGGAAATGGTATTTATTTAAGAAGTGGCGAAAGAGTAAATATTGATAATTGTATTATAATTCATGGTGATACATTAGGAGATCCAAATACAGCTTCAACTAGAAGTGGTAGAGGATTTTATAGTGATACTTATGCAAAAGAAATAATTATTACAAACTCTGTTTTTATAAATTTAAGCTCTTTAGCAATTGCTCCAAATACTCATGTAACAAATTGTAAATTTTATAATATATCTAATATAAATATGAGTGGAAATGTTCATTTTTCAAATTGTTTATTTAAAGATGTAAATAATATTGGAATAACTGGTGTTAGTGGTTATAAACAATACTTTGATAGCTGTAATTTTATTAGAAGTACAACTAACACTTCAATGAATGAATATCTAGTTAATGCACATTTGGGAACAAATGTCGGAATAGCTGTATTTAACAACTGTACAAAATCAAACTGTGAATATAATTCAATGGTAAGTAATGCAACAGCTGGAGAGAGAGATATTCGTTTCTTAGCTCAAGAAATAGATGGAATTTACTATACATATAACAGAGCTCAATTGAGTAATATTAAGACAGCATTTACAGCTATGGGTTACTCAGTTAATGCAGGAGATAAAATTATAGATAGATATAATAACAAAGTATGGAATGTATTAACTTTAGATAAACATATTTCCTATCAAGGAGCTGTACCAACAACTGGTGCATTTGTAAAAGGTGATAGAATTTACAATAACTTTTATAGTTCAACAACTGTTGATTATTGGCTATGTACAGTAACTGGTGAATTTGGAACTGATACAGAGCCTGTATTTACTGCTCATA